>ERZ651768.2-NODE-2-length-281971-cov-8.087249_pt1 | contig 281971 bp, 264 predicted proteins | sample MGYA00514754_ERZ651768 | MGnify/ENA metagenome assembly ERZ651768
ATTAAAGATGAGCATCCCATTTTTAAATATGAAACCAAGCTATTTCAGAACCAAAGTTTTTGGATCTACAGGTTGTTTGGCCATCGTCATCATGATCTTGATAGCAACATATGGTTGCAGCGATCTAGCACCCAATGTCCTCGAAGGCAATCAGGGACCAACAGGCCCTCAAGGCCCCCCTGGGTCAATCGGATTACAAGGTCCCCCGGGTAATGCTGGTGACGTTGGGCCTGATGGACGCAAAGGCAGTAGAGGCCTCACAGGAGAAGCTGGAAAAGATGGAGAGGATGGAAAACCAGGCCCCCCGGGACCTAATGGTGCTGATGGGGGGAATGGATTAACTGAAAAAGTTGGGTCGCCCGGCCCGGCGGGTATTGATGGCATACCGGGACCCGAGGGTCCGATCGGAAATCAGGGAACTATAGGCTCTGCCGGCCGAGGGGGTCCTGAGGGCCCAGTCGGTGACAAGGGACCTCCAGGTCCTGAAGGTGGAGACGGCTCGGACGGTCCAACTGGAGCAACTGGCCCAACTGGCTCAGCGGGAGCAGCCGGAGCAGCCGGATCCGCTGGAGCCGCTGGAGCCGCTGGGGCAGCTGGTACCGACGCAATCATAGTAGGACGTGGGATACCTGCAAACAACGTGATTACAACTCTGGATTCAACCGGGACCGTTGGTAGACAACTATCTATCGCAACAGGGGCTGACGGATTAGGAATAATCGCTTACACAGATGTCACAAACGCTGATCTAAAAGTTGCTCACTGCTCCAATACCAACTGCACCTCGGCCACGATTACATCACTAGATACAGCGGGAAGCGTCGGAGAGCCGCCAGCCATAACTATAGGCGCGGACAATTTAGCCATAATTGCTTACAACTATGACACCGGCGGTGATCTAAAAGTCGCTCACTGTTCCAATATAAACTGTACCTCAGCTACTATAACAGCGCTGGATACAGCTCCAAACATAGGCAAAGGTATAAGCATCACTATAGGTGCCGATGGGCTCGGGCTGATCAGCTACTTTGACAGAAACAACGAAAACCTGAAGGCCGCTCACTGCTCAAACACCAACTGCACCTCTGCCACTCTCACAACACTAGATACAGCAGGAGACGTCGGGGAGGACTCATCGATTACCATGGGAGCGGACGGGCTGGGTTTAATATCCTATTACGACGATGATAACGAAAACCTAAAGGTTGCTCACTGCTCCAATACCAACTGCACCTCTGCAACGATTACAGCACTAGATGCAGGAGGAGACGTAGGGGACAATTCAGCAGTTACGATAGGGTCTGATGGTCTCGGGTTGATCAGCTATAGAGACGGAACCAATAAAGACTTAAAAGTTGCCCACTGTTCCGACATAAACTGCACTGCTGCCACTATCACAGCCCTCGATACCGCCGACCAGGTAGGTACATATACCTCTATCACAATCGGCCACGACGGCCTAGGACTGATCAGTTACAAAATGGTCACTGGGGAAGACTTAAAAGTAGCGCATTGCTCAAATGTAAACTGCTCTAGTGCAGTGATAACAGTAATTGATACAACAGCAGGTTCCGGCGACGTCACAGATATAACTATTGGAGCTGACGGATTAGGTTTGATCGCTCATTATCGTAACTCCGGCGCTGACTTAGCTGTAGTTCACTGCGCCAATACTTTCTGTTCTCCATACTTCAGGATACGGTGATTATGAAACCAAATATTTTCACGTATCCTCAAAAATATTGTCCCCTGATGAATATTAAATCGTTCATATTCATGTCACTTATGCTTTTGCCGATTATTTTCGCCGTAACTATCGGGTGTGATAACCCAGCACCGGTAACAGTTAAGGCCGGCGCTATGGGCCTGCAAGGGCCCCCGGGTGTAACTGGAGAACAAGGACCAGAAGGCCTACCCGGGCCCAAAGGTATCATTGGGTCACAGAGTGGCCCGCCTGGTGATACGGGACCACAAGGCAAAGGTGGAAAGGACGGTAATCCTGGCGCAGTAGGCCCGCAAGGTCCACCAGGTAGGGACGGAAAGGACGGTGTGATCCCAGAAAAAGGGCCGCCAGGAGAAGACGGTGCAGATATTACAGCAGCAGGCCCGGAAGGCCCGCAGGGACCAGTTGGACCAGAAGGCCCGCAAGGACCACCTGGGTCTACAGGCCCGCTCGGACCTCAAGGAACAGGTGGGGGAAGTGGGTCAACAGGCCCTGCTGGTCCTGCTGGTTCAACGGGACCAACAGGTGCTACCGGGGCCGCTGGAGCCGCTGGAGCCGCTGGAGCAGCTGGAGCAGCAGGAGCCGACGGGAAATCTCTCTTAAGGAATATTCCATCAACAAATGTGATCACGACATTAGATGCAACCTCGGGAACCGCTTTAGCTGGTGTTTATCCAACAGCAACAATAGGAAGTGATGGGCTAGGGCTATTGGCATACTTTTATTGTGGTGATTTTGATACGGACACTGAAGCATGCTCGGGGGGATCGGATCTTAAGGTAGCGCACTGCTCAAACATCGACTGCACCTCAGCAACATTTACCCTCTTAGATACCACTGGTGATACCGGGCTAGACATTTCTATCATTGTCGGGGCGGATGGGTTGGGACTAATCGCTTATAAAAAAGAAGACACCCACGACTTAAAAATTGCCCACTGCTCAAACATCAACTGCACCGCTGCCACCATTACAGCGCTCCATACATTAGGGGAGGTTGGGGAAAGCACATCAATCACAATAGGAGCGGACGGACTTGGGCTTATATCTTATTTCGACGGAACAGGCGAAAATCTGGAAGTTGCCCATTGCGACAATACCAACTGCACCAGTGCAACGATAACAGCCCTCGATACAGGAGGGAATGTTGGTAGTACAACATCTATCACAATAGGAGCGGACGGACTTGGGCTTATAGCTTATTTCGACGAAACAAACGAAAACCTGAAAGTTGCCCACTGTTCAAACATCAACTGCACCAGCGCAACGATAACAACCCTCGATACAGGAGGGAATGTTGGGGACGGGGTATCAATCACAATAGGAGCGGATGGGCTTGGGCTTATATCTTATAGCGACGATACAAACCTTAACCTGAAAGTTGCTCATTGCTCCAATACCAACTGTACCGCAGCAACGATAACAGCTATCGATACAGTGGGAGATGTCGGCCTAAACACATCTATTACGATAGGCTCTGATGGGTTGGGCCTTATATCTTATTACGACGAGACAAACGGTGATCTGAAAGTTGCTCACTGCTCTAATACCAACTGCACCGCTGCCACAACAATAGCTATCGATACAGGAGGGAATGTTGGGGACTTTTCACAAATTACGATAGGAACCGATGGTTTGGGCCTTATATCCTACTTAGATATGACAAACCTTGAGCTAAAGGTCGCCCACTGTGCCAATCAGTTCTGCTCTCCGTATTCAAGGAGACGGTGATAGAAAAATTCAATATACTGATTCATCGAATTAGTCTTCATACTATCTCTTTAATAAATATGGCTTAAACCTACAGAAGGAAGGTCCAGTGACAATAGAAATCACATCCGAAATGAAGGAACTCATCGACAACGCTTTGTCCGACAAATACCCCTGCATAGTTGGCACTGCTTCTTCAGATGGTCTCCCCAACGTATCCTACAAGGGGAGTGTAATGGTATTTTCAGAAACTGAGCTGGCCTTTTGGGAACGAACCCGAAAAGGTGGCTTTGCCCAATTAACCGATAACCCAAATATAGTCGTTATGTATCGAAATACTGAGCTAAGAAAATCCTGGAGATTTTATGGGGAAGTGACTATATACGACTCGGGAGAAATAAAGGACCAGGTGCTGGAAAAAACCGTTCAGCCTGAACTTGATCGAGACCCAGATAGATTGGGAGTTGCAGTCATAATAAAGGTGACCAAAATCACCACGCTCGGAGGAGAAATAGTCCAGGAAGTATCCGGATAGTCCTGAAAAGTTTCATCAAACTGGCTTCTGGAACCGGTATTTTTAACCAACTGGCCCCCTATTTGGTACAATTCGGCTCCTACAAATCATACCGTGCGCCTGTAGCTCAGCGGATAGAGCACTGGTCTTCGGAACCAGGTGTCGGGGGTTCGAATCCCTCCAGGCGTACCAGCTAAAGGAGCTCTTCATGGTCACGTTCGGCAGTGGTGATTACAAGTACGAAGTTATTGAAAATTTCTTCAAAAGACCAAAGGGATGGCCGTTTGTCGAAGTTGCTGACGTAGCCGTTGATAAAAATGACAACGTATACGTCTTCAATAGGGGTCCTTACGCTGCCATAATGATCTTTGATAAATCAGGAAACTACACGGGCGGTTGGGGCAAAATAGGCTTCGATTTCATAGTCCCACATGGAGTGAGTATCGGGCCTGATGGCTCAGTTTATACAAGTGATACCGGCGACCATACCGTGAGAAAATGGACGAAAGGCGGCCAGCTACTGATGACCCTGGGAAGGCCTTTGATCAATGCCCCTGAACAAAGTGGTATCCCATTTAATAGGCCCACTCATTTCACAGTCTCATCAAGCGGTGACCTTTACGCGTCAGATGGCTATGGAAATTCTCATATTCACTGTTTCGACTCGAACGGAAACCTGAAATTCTCATGGGGAGGACACGGGAGTGGCCCCGGCGAATTCGACACTATCCACAGTGTTTACGTAGACATCGAAGATAATGACAAAATTTATGCTACTGATAGGTACAACAACCGAATACAATATTTCTCTAAAAAGGGTGAGTTTCTAGGGGAATGGACCAACGTCAATTTGCCAAATGATGTTAGAAAAGGCCCGGACGGTAATTTCTACGTGGCAGAACTCGATCACCGCGTAAGCATATTGGACAGTTCCGGCAACCTACTCGCCAGATGGGGAGACGTGGATGCAAATGTAGATGACTCCGAGACAGGGTCTGGCTTGTCCAATTCTCCAAGTAGAAACCCCATGATTGTGGGTAAAGTAAAACACGAACCCGGTGCCGGTTTATTTGGTGCACCTCATGGTATCGCAGTCGACTCAGAAGGCAGTTTCTACGTATCAGAGGTCAGTGAAACCTTTCTAGGAATAGACAGGGGTGATCGCTGCGTTCAAAAATTTGTAAGGGTTTAGGCCCATAAACTTATGCTTAATCCCTAATTCCCGCTCCTAACCGACCCAAATTCCTACGCTATCCAGTTAATTGCCCTTAACTGATGCAGATGCATATTTAAATAGGTTATAAAATCGACTTATGAATAAGGTGCGGGTACTTGAATCTACATACCTATTTTGCTTAAAAGTACTATCTAGACTAGTACCTGTTTTAGTAGAGAAAAGAGCACCCAAAGGTTGGCATCGAGGCGTGCGTGAAAATAGTGGAGGGTGTTAAAAATCTCACCGGTGTAGCCGGGTTCCACATAATGGCCTACGACTGGGAATCATCAGTATCTGAGATTGTCAAGGCAACGGGTCTTACGAAAACTGGGCGAAATAACTAACCGAATTTTATAACGTCTACTTACGTGGATACCGTGTCATAATTTGTCTTCCACGAGCCGATAGCCGCTCTATCCAGGCCAAGATGATCCCTCAAGGTGCTGCCGCTATAATCTTTCCTGAAAACCCCTCTTTTCTGCAGTTCTGGAACTACAAATTTGACAAAGTCTTCGAATGCTCCCGGTTGGTGTGTAGGTCCCACCACAAACCCGTCACAGGCTGGAGAATGGAACCATTCTTCCATTTCATCGGCAATATCTTTGGGGCCACCAACCATGGTGTGGCCATCGCTGAGCAAACCTCTCCTGGTTATCCTCATAAAATCCTTGGGCGTCGGGTTTTTAACTCCCGATGATACGACCCGGTCTCTCATGGCCTGCATCCCTTGGAGGCCATCCAATTCCTCTTCAGTAAAACCTTCATCCATACCTTTGGTAGAAAAATCGAAATTGAGAGCCTCAGACAGCAATAACAGTTGATCCATATCGTTGGAAAGCAACTCATAGGCGGCTTTCTTGTCCTCGGCCTCCGATTTTGTTGCAGCCGCTATGGGATACATCAGAGATGCAATTTTCATATGATCTGGGTTACGTCCAGCCGCTTCAGCCGCTTTTTTTGCTGCTGCATATTCAAGCTTACCAACCTCCATATTCCGATACCCCGCAAATATCAATTCCCCCCACCGTGCAGCAAATCGTTTGCCCCGAGTACTACCGCCTGCCTGTATGACCACGGGGCGTCCTTGAGGGGTTCTCGGAACTGTGAAAGGGCCACGTGAACTCAGGTATTTGCCCTTGAAGTCTATCTTGCGAACCTTATCCGGGTGGGCGTAAAAATTATTTTCTTTATCTACAACTATCGCATCATCATCCCAGGAGTCCCAGTGTCCCAAAACAGCCTCTAAAAATTCATCTGCCCTGTCATACCGAGTATCGTGTTCAGTAAGATATTCATGACCCATATTGCGCGCTTCATTATCGTTGACCGAAGTTACAACATTCCATGCAGCACGACCTTTAGTCATTAAATCAAGAGTCTGAAACAGCCGAGCTACGTGGAAAGGTTCGTAATAGGTGGTGGAGTAAGTTGCTCCCAGGCCTAAATGCTTAGTAACAGCAGCCATGCTCATCAGGCAGGTAACTGCGTCAAGCTTAGTACATCGAATACCATTTTTCACAGTTTCAGAATGGTCTCCTGCATACATGTCGGGCATAGCCAAACGATCATCAAAAAAACCTATGTCAAATTTTCCTTGTTCAAGAACACGGGCTATGTGTTGGTAGTATTCAGGGGAATAGGTATCGATTCTTGCGTCCGGATGACGCCACGAAGAGGGTAATGTAGTGCAATTTTGAGCTTGCAAGAAAGCTACTAATTTCATTTGGCGCATAACACTATTACTCCTAAATCATTTTCACCCTTCTGGATCAATCCCAAACTCTCTGAATTATATCCAAACCTGAGGTATCAAGTTAGCACAGCAATTATTGGTAGCTTATCACCCCTATCTCTGGATAACCTCGCATTCCCTGGGCCATAGGAAAATCTGCATCCGAATACCACAACTGCCCTTCTCTAATAGTCAGTCCATGGGGGTCTGGACCATCAGTGGGAAGCTTAAGTTCTTCCATCTTTTCCCCTGTCTTCTTATGAAATTTGACTACCAATTTCTCTGCCCTATCAGAGCACCATATACCTTCACCATCCAAAGCTAACCCATGCAGGACATTGAGGTCACAGGAAAATTTCCGAATAATCTCAAATGAAGTGCCGTCAATCAGGACCAGAGACTTTGGATTGAAGGCTGTTATCCAAATATTGCCATCCTCCCATTCAAGTCCATGGATTCCACCACCATCTGGCGTGTTAAACAAGTCCACAGTTTCACCACTTACCAGATCTATTTTTCTTACCTTTGATATGTGGTTATCGGTCGGCCTTGGCGGTCGTGCACTAGCTGTACCGTTGCAGGCGGTCCAGATGAATCCTCCACCGACAGCAATTCCGGATCCGTTCTCTGTTTCAGTGTTAATAATTCGAATTACCTCTCCGTTATCACCTAGAACGTAGATATCATCGGTCAGCTGATCCATGACAAACAACTCATTTTCAAACCATTGCAATCCATTGGGCATCCGAACCGGTGTCTTAAATAGCACTTTAACATTAGCCTTCATCATCGACTTCCCCTTCTACACTTGTCTTGCAATCATTGAAAATCACGATATCACTTTTTTTTGAAGAAGCTGGCCCATATCATTCTCAGACATTGCTAGCAGATTGGAAAAAATTTCTTCGTTATGCTCTCCTAGATATGGCACGCCCCTCGTGATACGGCCAGGTGTATCAGAGAATTTGATCGCTATTCCAGGGTGTTCCACCGGCCCCCATTCTGAATGGTCTACGCTCACAATAAAGTCTCGTTCCCTGAGATGTGGATCGTTATATAGTTGCTCTCCGGTCTGAACTACCCCAGCAGGAATTAGATGTTGTTGAAGCAGATTCATCAAATCATGTGATTTAAAATTGTCCGTCCATTGGCTTATATAATTGTCCAACTCGTCATGATTTATAAGGCGATTTTCTCGTGACTGGAATTTTGGGTCTTTAGCCCACGCCGGTTTCCCCATTGATTTGACCAGATTCTTCCAGTCGTCCTCATCAGGACAAGAAATTGCGCACCATTCATCCTCTCCTTCACAGGGATAGCATCCGTTGGGGGCGCTCCAAGGATTCCTATTCCCTATCGGTTCCCACGATTTTCCATTTACAAAATAATCCAGAAGGGCCACCCCCATTGAGCCTGCCATCGCCTCAACCTGGGCGATTTCCACATGTTGGCCAAACCGATATTGGTTCCTGTATTCCAAAGCAGCGAGAATAGCTGTGGTAGTGGCGCCTGCCGACACAAAATCAGGAAAATGCACATTTGAATGGTTTTCAATAGGGGAGTCGGGAAAACCCCATAGGTTTGATAACCCTGCGTAAGACATTAAACTTTGCCCATAACCAACATGGTCAGCCTTGGGTCCTTCGGTACCATAACCAGGCATGCTAATCATCACAAGATCCGGTTTTACCTTTTTTAAAGTTTCATAACCGAGCCCTCTGCGATCCAGTACGCCAGAGGCAAAATTTTCGACCACCACATCAGAAATCTGAACCAACTCTTTTATAAGTTCCACACCTTCAGACCCAGCGAAGTCCAAAGTTATGCTTTTTTTGCTCCTGTTAATTTCTAGAAATTGCGGTGAGGAGTTGGTGACTATTCGTCCAGTATCCAAATGTTTATTGGTTTCAACCTTGATAATTTCCGCTCCAAGATCACCCAAATAGCGAGTCGCAAAAGGTCCCGACCAAACCCGGCTCAAATCCAATACCCTGATCCCTTGCAAGGGGAGAGTAAGATTACCGGTTCGACCATCATTTGCTTCCTTCAAATTCAGTCTGTCGGTTCTCGTTTTCCCAATCACACGTTCTTGATGCTCCCCTAAGCGAGGTGTTGGTCTCTCCGAAGCACTCGGTGTTAAACCAAAACGATATGGAGGGCCAGGGACTAAATGGGTTCCGATTTCCGGATCAATAATTTCACGGAAATAATTCCTTTCCTTCAGTTGTGAACTCTGAGCTAGGTCCGAAATTTCGTTCACCCTGCTTACAGCCAAATGGCGGGAATATGCTTGCTCCAAAAAATCTTCTACTGAAAATCCAGATATGAAATCCCTGACAAAAATATCAATAACTTCAGGTTGAGACCGCCGGAAATTCATGTCATTCCAAGTCGGGTCAGCTAGGGTCTCATTATCCATCCATCGCACCAACTCTTCCCAATGTCTGTTTTCAAGAACAGCCAACGATATATATCCATCTGAGCATGCGTAGTGTCCGTTCGGCGCAATAATTGGAGTGGACCCCATCCTTCGGGCGATGTCGCCGTCATATGTGTACCTGGTTATATTGAATAAAAGTTGGGCCGCGATTTCATACATCGAAACGTCAATACATTGCCCTTTCCCGGTGAGGTTTCGATGGTTTATTGCAGCCAATACCCCTGTTGCGGTGTGAAACGATGTCAGTTGTGATATTTGTTCACAAGGCGCTGCGCAAGGAGGCTTCAATTCATCTCCCTGGCAATACATAACACCTCCCATTGCCTGAACAATCAACTCAACCCCGATAAAGCCACTATAGGGACCAGTTTGGCCATAGGGGCTGATCGATGCCATCACAATTCCAGGGTTGTTCAAAGACAATTTCTCAAACCCAATCCCCATTTGATTCATATAGCCAGGTCTAAAATTTTCAATGACTACGTCTACACTCTCTGATAGTTCAATAAATCTGTTGGCTCCCTCCACCGACTCAAGATCCAACATAATGCTATATTTGTTCGCGTTGTAATTGGCAAAATATAAACTGAAATCAGGCCGGTTAACTCCCGATGCGAATGGCCCCATTTTTCTGCTTTTATCTCCACCAGGTGGCTCAATTTTTGTGACATCAGCTCCAAGATCTGCAAGAATCTTCCCACACAAATTTCCTTCTGGCCCTGTGAGATCGAGTACAGAAAGATGAGCAAGCGCAGAGGGTTCCTGGAAAGTGTCCATCAATAACCCTCCTTTCTAAACGCTAGTTGTAATAAATTTGCCATCAGATGACTGGTTTAATAATCCGAAATAACCCCCCAAATTTCCTCCGATCCAAACATGAACCTCGCAATTTTCATAATCGCCCAGACCTTTGAATTTTCGACGATTATAGACTAAATCACGAAGGAGTTCTCTGATCTTTTTAAACCAATCCAGGCAGCTGCAGATGAAACGAGCCCGATCAACACAATTGCAGATCCTGCTATGTATGAAACTTGGAACGCATACATAAAAGAGGCTACAGAGTCAGGAGATGAGCCTGCTTGTAGAATATCCACTGCTGGGGATTTCCAATCATAAATAGATGTAAAGGTCCAACCCAAAAGTGTGACGGCAGTTACGCTACCAAGGCCCCTAGACATCGATGAAACAGCACCGCCTGAACCCAAATCGGACAATTCCATTTTCCCCATCATCAGGCTCAAATTAGAGCTCTGGAAAAGGCCCATACCCATCCCTACAAATACCATTCTGACGGCTATCTGCCGAAGGCTAGAATCGGCAGTTAAAACAGTATATGAAATAAGCGCCAACAACACGATCAGCAAACCCAAAACTGTGATAAATCCAGGCCCAAACCTATCAGATAAATAACCTCCAACAGGAGAAAATAATGATACTGAAACAGCATTCAATAAAAGAAAGATTCCTAAAACGAAAGATGAGGCCCCGATTATCTCTCCAACAAAATAAGGGAGTATAAATAAGTTGACGAAGGAACCCATATAAAGAAATAAATTAGAGCCAAACGCACCGGCGACAACCAAATCTTTCATTATTCCCAACTTGACCAATGGGTCAGGAATGATCGACTGGCGCCTGATGAAAAAAGTTCCTGCAAAAATAGATATTCCTAAACTCACAAATGTTTCTGCACGGAGCCAGCCTACTGCCGTAGCAATGTTCATAGCTGCAATAAACCCGATCAAACACATGAAAGCAAGTACTCCGCCGATCCAATCAAGGCTAGTGACCGCACTGCTATTTTTGTTCTGATTGCCGACTCCTCGAATGACAGTGACGGAACCCAAAATAGCTAGAAGGCAAATAGGTATCCTGCCGAAAAATATCCAGCGCCAGGACATATATTCCAAGGCAACGCCCGCATATAAAGTTCCTACTATCATTCCCACACTCCCGACACCGGTCATTACACCCAATGCTCGGCCACGTATGCGCGAAGGGAACAGGGATGTAGCAAGTGCAGGGGCTATCGCCAAAAGGGCCGAATTACCTACTGCCTGAAGCACTCTAAATCCCACAACCGATTGAATGCTTGGAGAAAATCCTATTGCAAGCATTGCCAAGGAATAAGTTACCAATCCCAGAATAAAGATCTTTCGAAGTCCAAAAACGTCTCCTGCTCTCCCCATAGTAAGTTGCAACCCCACTGTCGTACCCAAATAAAAAATTATCATCAAATATGTGGTGGTAGGGGAGGAATAAAAATAATCAGATATTCTGGGTAAAGCAACATTTACGCTAACGTCGAGGGAGCTCAAAAACACCCCAGATGCTACCACCAGCAGTTGTACCCACTGAACCCAAGTCAAAGAGCCATCAGAGATTGAGTCGACAGGTTTTTCATTCACCAACACTATTTTATGTAGGCAGGGTCTATTTCGATACCTAGACCTGGGGAATCCGGCAAGGAAATCCACCCTTTCTCGACAAGTGGCGGGTTTTTGAATATTGAGAATTTATGTGCATAACTGCCTATGGGCGGATCATTTAATAATTCGAGATACGGGGCGTTAGGCCACGAGGCCACCAGATGAAGATGGGCTATAACCCCGATATCTCCTCCTCCGTGATGTGGAACGATTTCTTTTCCGTAGAGCTCTGATAGAACCCCTATTTTTCGTACCTCTGTAATCCCGTCTAAAACCATACTTTCTGGCTGTAATACATCGTAAACATTGTTTTCCAGCATTGCTTTAAATTCATGTATGCCCCTATTGTTCTCACCCCCAGCTATAGGTATCGCAACTGAACCATTTAGTCTTGCGAGGTCATCAAAAGAATGTCTTTGCAATGGTTCTTCTAGCCAATAAACACCCAATTCTCCCAGCAGGGTGGCAGTTTCAAAAGCTCGGCGGAAATCCCAAATTACACCAGGTTGCCATTTACCAACCGACTGCGCCTGGTTAGCGTCTACCATGATCTGCATGGAATCTTTGACTGCATCGCGGACAAGCTCGACAGTGCGAATATCCTCCTCGATAGTCTCGTGATGCAATCTAAGTTTTATTGCCTTCCAGCCTTCTTCGCTCAATGAGCCAGCCAGCTCCGCTCGCTCCTCCGGAGTGGATAGCAAAATCATACTGGCATAGGGCATCATACGATCCTTTGATCCTCCCCAAAGCTTGTACAAGGGTTGGCCACTTGCCTTGCCAATAACGTCCCAAATTGCCACATCAACTCCGGCAGCGCCTCGGTAGGGAAGTGTATGGACATAATATTTGAGTCTTTGAGCAATTTGCTCGATTTCAAAAGGATCTTCACCCACAACTACATTCTTCACAGACTCGATTATCGAGGGATCCATTCCAGGTCCAATACCTACAATTCCCTCGTCCGTGTGTACTTCCGTAAAAGATCCACCACCCTTACTAAAACGCATCAGCCCACCTTTGTTCCAGGCAGGTTCGATACTTCCTACAGCTTCAAGCTCTTTAAGCTGAATCAATTTAACATCAGTAATTTTCATACGGGTTTTAGATGTCATATAAATCAAATCTCCGATAATACAAAACAGCCACAGAATTTCATGATTATAGAATACATTCATGCCTGTTGGTACCAACACCTATATACTCAACAAAGACTGGTTACTTATGGATACTACCGATATAATCGCCACCCAAACAAAATCTGAAAAAGGATAACCAGTTATGGGCGGAAGAAAAATTCGAGTAGGGATCATCGGAGCTAATGTTGGATATGGCTGGACGCCCAGATCCCATGCTCCGGCAATAGCTGAAATGCCAGAGATAGAATTTTCTGCTGTATGCACGTCTCGGGAGGAAACGGCCAAAGAATCAGCGGATGCCTACGGGGTGCCGCTGGCATTTAATAACCACAAGGAGATGTTAGATAAAACTGATTTGGACGTTGTGGCTGTAGTAGTTAGAGTTCCGAAACATTACGACCTTGCAATGGACGTTTTGAAAGCAGGCAAGAATATTTATACCGAATGGCCTCTAGGGGCAAATTCGAAAGAGGCCGAAGAAATGACCCATCTAGCCAAAGAAAAAGGCCTTTTGACCATGGTGGGCCTGCAATCCCGTGCAGCGCCAGTTTTTCTATACCTTAGAGACCTAATAAATGAGAAATATATCGGGGAGGTTCTATCGGCTAACCTGCGGCAGTTTAGTTCTGGGGTACTATCCAGGCCCCCAGGTCGTACGTGGCAAAAAGATGTGGAATTAGGAGCAACTACTCTAACAATACCGTTTGGCCACTCGATCGATGCTCTTTGCATGTGCCTTGGCGAATTCGCCAGCGTGTCGGGAAATGTTTCAACGAAGGTTCCGCAATGGCATGAACAAGAAACTAACCGCATGGTTCAAGTGAGCTCTCCGGACACGATAATGATCACTGGAATTTTGGAAAGTGGTACTGCTGTCTCGGCTCATGTAAGTGCTATCCCATACCATGGTTCCGGTTACCGATTTGAAATTTATGGCAGTGAAGGAACACTTGTCGTAACAAGCAATGATGCACCCTCGACAGGTTCATCTAAACTTTGGGGTGGGCAACCAAATGGAACTGATTTAGTCGAACTTGAAGTACCTGAAACCTACACTAAAGTTCCCAGTTCTGTACCTAGTGGAGCCCCTTTCAATATTGCCCAACTATGGGACCGTTTCGCCAAGGGCATTAAAACTAATACAGAAGTTGAACCGAACTTTTCTACAGCACTAACCAGACACAAACTTTTAGATGCGATCCAGAAGTCCTCCGACACAGGAATAACTCAAAAAGTATACGGGAGCTAACCAGAATGGCAACACTTATTGAACAAAAATATATAGCAGCCCATCCCGGGTCTGCCCAAAGGCATGAAAAAGCAAAACATGTGTTTCCTAATGGTGTCACACACGATGCCCGCAGACAGAATCCATTTCAGCTTTATTACACTCATGCTATGGGCCCTCACAAGTATGACGTTGATGGAAATGAGGTGATAGATTTTTGGAGCGGCCACGGCTCTCTTATACTGGGACATTCGCACCCCGAAATTGTGAAAGCGGTCCAGGAGCAAATGGCAAAAGGGACTCATTTGAGTGGCTCCACCGATCTTGAAATCCGTTGGGGGGAACTTGTTCGAGAGATGATCCCAAGCGCCGAAAAGGTCCGATTCCACAGCTCTGGGACCGAAGCGGACATGATGGCAATTAGGATGGCAAGAGCCTACACCAACAAATCCAAAATAATAAAATTTGAGGATCATTTTCATGGCTGGAGTGATTATTTATCTGCCGACGCTGATGGTATCGGAGGTATACCGAAAGAAGCTCTCGATACAGTGATAATACTGCCTCCAAATGACATTTCGCTTATAGAACAAACCTTACAGAATAATGATGATGTCGCTGCCATTATTTTAGAGCCGACCGGAGCTCATATGGGGCTGAAACCCATAGTGCCAGCATTTCTAGAGGAGCTACGGGAGGTCACCACTAAATTTGATGTAGTGCTAATTTTTGATGAAGTGGTGACAGGTTTCAGAATATCTGACGGTGGTGCTCAAGGCTATTATGGTGTAACTCCTGATTTGACCACATTGGCAAAAATACTAGGGGGAGGACTTCCGGGTGGCGCTGTGTGTGGAAAAGCCGAAATAATAAATATGATAGAACCAAGAGATGATCCCGATTTTAACAAAAACAGAAGAATCGCCCATAATGGGACCTTTAACGCCAATCCACTCTCTGCATCTTCAGGTATTAAAGCTTTGGAAATACTAAAAAGAGACCCAATAAACGAAAAAGCAATCAGCATGGGAAATCTCCTCAAAAGAAGTCTTAACGAAGTCTTGTCTAAACAAGAAATTCCCGGATGTGTTAGTGGTGTGAATTCATTGATCCACATTAGATTGGGGACTGACCATGACTGTGATCATGAGATATGCATATTATCTAAAGAAGATATGGGGAAAACGACAAACTCTGTCAGGAATGCGCAATTAAATCTTGCACTTTTAAATAATGGGGTCCATTCGGGTACCAGATTCATCATGAGTGCATTTCATACCGAAGAAGACATAGCCAAAACCGCAGAGGCCTTCGGAAACGCTCTAACTGACGTCAGAGCCGAAGGCTTAATTTAGTTATCCCAACTCATAATGCAGGAAATCCTACCGTCGGAATTAGCCAATTCCAACCCTTCTTTAGTGGATTTTAGATTCGTCTGAAGAGCCGTGATTAGCTTTTCATCTTTTTCTGTTCCTTGGTTTACATAAAGTCGCTTTCGAAGATCATGCAAGGCATCTTCATCAGATTTATATACATGGGGACCCAAATGATCCAGGACACTCAGTTCAGGGGTGAGACCCATCTGCCATAAAACATCCATTAGTTCAGGAACTCCTGGTAAATGAACTCTTTTCTCTCCATGGACAGCTTCCCACAGGATTCCAAGATGCGCTTGCGGAGACTTCATAAAAGCGACAATAACGACATGTTTACTGGCATACCGGTTAGCATTTATCAAGAATTTTTCTATGTCCTCTATTCCATATGTGACATGGGAGCACAGAGCACCTTCGTGAACTTGTACAACGGCTTCTTCCCAGAGAGTAAAGACAGGTTCAACGTTCTGAATATTTGCCTCATCACAACTTTTTCTCAGCTCTTCCAGCATACTTTTTGATGAATCAGCAACTGTCACTTTTTTCCTAGATAACGCCAGCGGCAACGCTAATCTACCAGCCCCCCCTCCGATATCAACCAGAGTCCTACAATCCAGGAATTCCTGCTCCAGTTTATCTAGTAAAGGATCACCCCTGCGAAACGGATCATCTCTAAATTGCTCTGCCACACCCTCCCAAAAATCCTGGCTTGGATCAAAATGCTGTTGAGCAGCTATAGATTGTGTGTGATGGCTTTGAACCTGGTTATGCCATCTACAAACGGCATCTCCTGATCCATACAGCGTAGACATTTATGATCTCGTCAACTTGTTTATTCTTCCACCAATCAACCATTCAGCTACAAATATATTGCCTTCACCGTCCGAAGCTATCCCGTGAGGGCTATTGAATTTTCCCGGAACCAATGTGCTGTGAGGCACGTTTGGCCAACCCTCATTGAATTTGAATGCCCCCGTATTTTCTCCAAGGTAGGCTACCGGTTCATCTTCCAAATCTAATAGTGTTATACGTGACCCCCGTAACTCTGCCACTATAAGCAGATCGCCCCAAGCAGCAAAACCGCTAGGGCTGTGAAGCCAATCAGCCCCAGCCCCGGCCCCAAATGCTCGTAGGAATTGACCTCGAATAGAATACACCTGTATCTGTCCATTACTTCTATCGGCTATATAGAGTTCGGTCTCCGATTTTCTTGTATCTACCCATATGCCGTGAGGAGTCGCAAACCTTCCTCCTTCACCATAGCTTCCATCTATGGTCATAACATATTCACCCGATTTACTATAAAAATGCACAAGGCTTGAACCATAACCATCGGCCACTATGATAGTTCCGTCACCGCCATTTCTTTCTTCATTTATTGCAACATCGGTGGGTGAATATTTTCCACCCGCGTTATACCTTTCGATATCGGGTCTTGCGATTGACATCACCGCCTCACCGTCAACAGATACCTTCACCACCTGGGCAGATAAATTATCGGCGAGCCATAAGAACTCATCATTGCCCTCCTGAACGAGGGTCATGCCATGGGCGTTCTCAACATTCACTTCCCACGAATTAACTAGCTCTCCATCTTCGTTAAAGGTTAAAACTTTGGGTTCTGCCTGGTGGAAAGTTATGACATTTCCAGTTTTAGGGCTTACCACTATGCCATGATGGGCCCAGCCATCCTTCACGCTATCGGCCCCCGGGGCCTCGACCCATTTTTCATGCCAGAAATAATTGTGACTTGAGTTTCCTATCTGCACTTTGGCTACCTCCACCGTCCTATCTGAGTTAAATTAAAGATCCTGCATCTCAACTGAACGTCTATTTATTTCAAAACTAATTTAGTGAACCTGCCGCCAATCAACCATTCTGCAACATATATATTTCCCTTCTCATCTACAGTAATCCCGTGAGGGCTATTAAATTTGCCGATATCCAACCTAGAAGGTCTTTGTGGGGAACCTGATTCAGCAAGTTCGTTAGGCCATCCTTCACATTCGGCGGCCTCGTCGTCTGGAAACAGGTAACAAACCAATTGGTCATTCATATCTACCATAGTGAGTCTAGCTTCAAGTTCAGCCACTATCATTAAATCGCCAGTAATTGCAAATTCACTTGGTGTGGTAAAAAAATCTTCCCCAAAAGTTCTCAAATACCCACCATTTAAATCAAATACCTGAACCCGCCCATTTGCCCTGTCGGCGACATAAAGTTCCGGAACCTCCTTCCGGCGGTCTATCACTATGCCGTGCGGGCAACTGAAATGTCCCGCACCACTGGACCCGTCAATGGAAAGAATATATTCCCCGCCTGAAGTATATTTGTGGACAAGGCTAGCCCCGTATCCATCAGCCACCCATATTTCTCCTAAGCCTCCGAAGCGCATCTCGTCCACTGCAATGGAAGTTGGAGCATACCTACTTCGTTCATAGTCATTATGATCCGGCGCAGCCAGGTCCATTATTCGATCACCTTTCAGATCACATTTAAAAACCATTCCAGATTGAGCTTCTGCACCGGGAGGATATTCATAGGAAAACTCTGGTAATCTCTTGGAACCATTATCTGCAATCCATAAATTGTCCATTCCCTCGTCGTTTACGGCCGTTATTCCATGGGCATCCGTGAAACTTCCTATCCAAGATTCAGTAACCCGTCCTTCTTGGGTGTAAATAAGTATTTCAGAAGTACCACTGTCACACGAAACTATCTGCCCATCAGATAGTGTGGCCATTCCTGGATGTGCCCATCCAGATAATGATTTGACCGTTTGATCCCGGGCACCCCAATTATCAATCCAATCATAATGTGGAATATTCACGAACACCTCTCCGTCTTTTAATAAGGGCTAAGACTTTATCCTCAGCCCTTATCCTGGGTTAGGGATGAAGTATTACTTTGGTATATCCATCCACTCTTTGATCGAATTTTTGGTAAGCGTCGGGAGCCTCGTCAATGGAAACTTCATGCGAGACGACAAACCCGGGGTTTGCTTTCCCAGCGATGATTAAATCCCTCAGGTAGGCATTATATTTCTTAACGTTACATTGGCCCGTTCCTAGGCGCAAACCCTTTTCAAACAATTTTCCAAAATTCAGCAACAATGCTCCTGATTTGGCGGATTCGTCTACTCCACCCGGATCTGACGGCACATATAATCCTGGTATACCCATCATCCCTGTAGGTTTAACCACATCTATCATTTGATTCAGCACCACATTCGGAATCTCCTCCTGCTCTCCACCGGCAGCTGATGAGCCTTGGGCAGCTGCTTGGTAGCCAACAGCGTCAATGCCTTTATCCACTCCTGTGTCGTTCCTTATATCTCTTATCTGTTCGACAGGATTTCCTTCATCAAAGTTAATGGGAATAGCCCCCACGCTGGCAGCTTTGTCTAATCTCTCCTGAACATGGTCTATACAATAAACTTCAGCGGCACCTCTTATTACAGAACTATAAGCAGCCATTAGCCCTACTGGCCCGGCACCAAAGACGGCTACACTTTCCCCCGGGCTGACATCTGCAAGTTCTGCCCCGTGGTACCCAGTAGGGAATATGTCAGCAAGCAATGAGAAGTCCGCCTCGAATTCATCTCCTTTGGGAAGTGGCAAGCAATTGAAATCAGCAAAAGGTACTTGCATATATTCAGCCTGTCCTCCCACCCAGGGGCCCATCGCAACATACCCATATGCACCGCCGGCAAATCCAGGGTTTACTGTTGTGCAAAACCCTGTGAATCCTCGTTGACAGTTTTTACAAAATCCACAAGCAACGTTGAACGGCATTACAACCCTATCACCGACAGATAAATTTTTGACTGCGTTACCTATTTCCTGAATAACTCCCATGTTTTCGTGGCCAAACACGATTCCGGGCTCCGCGGCTGTACGACCCTCATACATATGCAGGTCCGAGCCACAAATGCAACTTGATGTAATTTTAACAATCACATCATTCGGGTGCTTAATCTTGGGATCATCCACAGTCTCTACAGCTACCTCAAACGGTTTTTTATAAACAACGGCTTTCACTATCTTTCGCCTCCTTGTTTTATACGACTAATCTACTCAGAACAGCGCACATACTATTATTAATATAGGGCTCTGACAAATCGCAATATGTAATAAAACATGAGGAACTATGCCTTAATATCTTCAATTACGGTTGCGGAATGTTATTATTCGTGACGATACCCAAATTGTGATCGGTTGACGGCAACATAATGAAGTATTTGAGAACCATAGGATTTAATTCAAACCAACCCATCGGTCGCGGATTCAACTACCCCTACGACATTGCATTTAGCCAAGATAATCGAATCTTTGTCCTCAACCGTATGGGAGGTCATAATTCAGCCGGCATCAGAATCCAAATTTGCACCTATGACGAAGATTGGCTAGGGGAATTTGCAACCGGACCCGGCAAAGGGGACAGTCAATTTGTCATCCCTGTATGTATGTCTTTCAACAGCAAAGACATGCTATATGTCACCGACGAATCCCTCAATGATATAAAGATATTTGATAGCCAAGGCCAATACATAACCAAATGGACTGACAATTCCAAAGGGCCGCGAAAATTTGAAGGCCCTAGCGGCATTACTCACGGATCTGACGATTCTGTGTACATAGTGGAGCAGTATGCAGGTAAAATCAGTAAATTCACGGAAAATGGTCAGTTTATTTCATCATGGGGCGTGCCCGGAGATGGAAATGGAGAGTTCAATTTACCGTGGGGAATTACAATAGACCGTTTTCAAAATTTATATGTTGCAGATTGGGGTAACGACCGAATTCAAAAATTTACTGAAGATGGCGAATTTATAGCTTCCTACGGAGAGTCTGGATTTGGCGACGGTCAGCTTAACAAACCGAGCTCTGTTGCAGTCGATAGTAAAGGATTCATCCACGTGGCCGATTGGGGCAATGAAAGAGTACAGGTTCTAAATCCTAATGGGGAATTCCATCAGATGTTAGAAGGCGAGGCCACCCTCTCCAAATGGGCCGAAGAATGGCTCGAAGTTAATCTAGATGAATATGAACTAAGAAAAGAATCTGATTTGCTTGTCAAGGAACTCCCAAGCCATCTTCAATCCCCGTACCATAAGGCTTCTCAGTCAGAACCTAATTTTTGGGGACCTGTTTCTGTAAAAATAGATTCGGATGACAGACTTTATGTGACTGAACACAGCAGGCATAGAATACAAATCTACCAGCAATAGTTAAAACCCAATAGGTTCATATACAGAAACCATTAGAGGTAAATAATGGAATTAACCAACAGAGCGTTAGCAGCACATTTGTCAAGAAGGGCCGGATTTGGAGCGACTCCTGGAGAATTAGACAGTTACTGTGACATCGAGTATGAACAACTGGTTGAAGAACTTATAAATAAGGTTGATTCATCCCATATATCCGATCATCTCATTTTCAGAAGACATGTAGATCTACACACGATGCAAGGCCACAACGCGGCATATTGGGCATATCGAATGATTTCGACCGACAATCCGTTTGTTGAAAAAATTGCTCTGTTTTGGCATGGCGTGTTCGCAACAGCAGAAAATAAACTAAACAATATAGGATCATTGACCAATCAGGTTGATATGTTTAGGAGACATGGACTCGGTAAATATGACGATCTCCTCATAGAGTTATCTAGAGATCCTGCAATGCTCATATGGCTTGACAATCATACCAATCACAAAGACTCCATTAATGAAAATTATGGTAGGGAAATCTTAGAGCTTTTCTCTATGGGAGTAGGAAACTACACAGAGGAGGACATTAAAGAATGTGCTCGAGCTTTTACCGGGTGGACAGTAAAAAATGGGGAATATCTGTCTATGATGGCGGTCAAGGACTCCATATGGCCCTATGGACGCATCCTATGGCACCACGAATATAGGGATTCTGATCACGATTCGGGTAAGAAAAAATTCTTAGGGGAAAATTCAAACTTCAACGGTGATGGGGTAGTGGGGGTCATATGCAGGCAGCAGGCAACAGCAAATTTTATAGCTAGACATTTGTATAATTTTTTCGTTGCCGACGAAGTTCCGGTTCCGCAATGGTCTAGTACCCCTCCAAAGGATCCTGAGGCTGTAGATGTTCTTGCCAATGCATACATGGAATATGACCACGACATTAGGTCAATCATGCGAGTTCTGTTTAATTCTGATTTCTTCAAAAACTCTAGATTTAAAAGAGTTAAAAGCCCCGCCGAACTAATCATTGGAACTCTGAGAAACACCGGAGAATACCAAGTACCCGAAGGTGGTGAAACTGGCATATATACTGTCATGGAAGAGTCAGGTTACATGGGCCAGAAACTGTTAGATCCACCGTCAGTGGAAGGTTGGCATACTGGAGAAGAATGGATCACAAGCGGATCATTGGTAGACAGAGTCAATTTCGCTACCAGCCATATAGGGGATGATTCCAAACCTGGTGTCAAAAACCTGATAAGTAGGGTGAATGGCGAATATAAACAACCTATCGAGCTTGTAAACGCCTGTTTGGAAGTACTTGGAGGTGTGGAGATTGAGCCAGATACATATCAAAAACTTGAAGAAGTAGCCTCTGCGGGTTTGGGGGAATCAAACGCCTCCCAAGGGGTATCATCTGATCTGATTATTGAAATATTTCAGTTGATAGTTTCTAGCCGAGAATTCCAGCGGTGCTAGACCAGACATGAAATTACTCGAAAAGGTTAAACACCTGGTTTTCCTGTTGAAGGACCTGTACAAAGGTGGCGCATTTCGGCATGTCCTTAATTTTTGTGGCCCCAATATAGGTACATGCTGATCGAACTCCTCCAATAATTTCTGTCATCGTATCCTCAACCTTCCCCTTATAAGGAATTTTGATTTCCTTTCCTTCTGCGCCACGGTATCCATCTTTTCGTGCTCCATGAATCTCCATGGCCCTATCAGAACCCATTCCGTAAAACTCCATCTTGCCGTCTAAAATAGCAATCTCAGATTCTTCATGGCCTGCCAACATACCTCCCAACATAACAAAATCGGCCCCGGCCCCGAAAGCCTTAGCGACATCTCCCGGGTATACACAACCACCATCTGCAATTACCTGGCCGCCAACACCATGAGCGGCATCCGCACATTCAATAATTCCAGAGAGTTGAGGAATTCCCACGCCGGTCATTAATCGTGTAGTACATACAGAACCCGGCCCTATTCCACATTTGACTATATCAGCGCCCCGCAAGATAAGCTCTTCAGTCATTTCCGCAGTAATTACGTTTCCTGCTATTATGGTCTGTTCTGGAAAATCCTCCCTCATTTGGGCCACAAAATCCACAAAATTTTCGTGATATCCATTAGCTACATCGATAGTTATAAACGGGATTTCCGGGTATTTTTCAAGGACAACCTTGAGAGTTAAAAATTCGGGAGCATCCTCATCCCAAATTCTGTTGGTTCCAGTACAAATGGATACGTAATTCAGGTCTAGCCCACTGGCAACAGCATTATCCCAGTCCTCTGGCTCGTAATGTTTTCTTAGGACGGTCAACATTTTGTAATTCTGGAGAATTTTGGCCATCGAAAAGGTACCAACACCGTCCATACTGGAAGCGATAATTGGAATACCTGTAAATTCTTTACCCGAATTTAAAAACTTAAACTCTCGTTCCATATCAACATCTTTTCTGGATGTTAGCTTGGAACGTTTCGGTTTCAATAAAACATCCTTGTAATCAAGCTTTAAATCGGATTCTATTCTCATTAGTTATCACCGTTAATCCATTGTATTACTGCGAGCCTTTGCAGTAACTCGACAATCAATTCTAAACATACGACCGAATGAATAATAGGTCCTCTATTTTAACAATGATGGTGTGACAAGTTGTATGGTTTTAAAAACCCCTATAAAGTTTGCGAATCTGTAGCATCGTAAGGATCATCCGAATATGGTTTGGCAAGACGAGATAAATGAGCTCAACAAAAGACTGGAAATGGCCCAGGGAATGGGTGGTCAAGAAGGAATAGATCGGCAACATTCTAACGGCAAACTAACTGTCCGAGAACGCGTAGAAGCCATATCTGATCCCGGAACGTTTAAAGAATTATCGGCACTAGCAGGCAGTGCTCGATACGAAAACAACGAATTATTAGATTTCACGCCTTACCCTAGAGTGATAGGTACAGCACATCTCGGTGGCATGCGAGTGATGCTAGATGGTGGCGACTTCACTGTTCGTGGCGGGGCAGGAGAGAGAGGCACTGGCAGTCAACCAAGTTCATTGAAATACGCCCTGCAATGGCGTATCCCGTTAGTTCGTTTACTTGATGCGGTAGGTGGCAGCGTAAGAACATTTGAGCAAATCGGGAGGACATATTTACCAGACGGAGGTGGGACTTCTAAAGCCGTTGATTTATTAAATGAAGTACCTGTCGTTTCTGCTGTATTGGGATCGGTGGCGGGATTACCTGCAATTGAAGCATGTCTTTGCCATTTCAGCGTCATGGTCAAGGATACCAGTCAAGTTTTCGCAGGCGGACCTCCTGTGGTTAAGGCGGCTTTGGGCTATGACGTCACTAAAGAAGATCTAGGAGATCACAACAGTCAAGTTTTCAAGACCGGAGTAATCGACAACCTGGCAGAATCAGAAGAAGAAGCCTTCAAAATGATCCGTCAGTTTCTCAGCTATATGCCATCTAGTGTTTGGAAAAAACCAGGGCGTGTAGACACTCACGATGATCCACTTAGGAAGGAAGATGAACTTCTGTCAATTATTCCTCGAAGAAGTAAAAGAAAATATGACCCCTATAAGATATTGGAATATGTAATGGACCACGATTCATTTTTTGAGATCGCACCGTTTTACGGTCAATCCAAAATAACCGGTTTAGCAAGAGTGAATGGATACCCAGTCGGAGTATTAATGAACAACCCAAATCAGTTAGGTGGCTCAACTAATGTCGCCTCTGGGGAAAAAACTATAAGATTGGTAGGCCTCTGCGAAACATTTCATTTGCCAATCGTTTCGTTCGTGGATGAACCAGGTTTCATGGTGGGACTCGATGCCCAAAATCAAGGGATAGTTAGGGCTGGGGCAAGACTAGTAATTGCAAATGCTCGAAGCCAGACACCATGGATAAGCTTTTATATAAGACAAGCATACGGTGTCGCGGGGCAGACAAACCATCGCCCGTCAGGAATGTATCACAGATATGCATGGCCTTCCGCAAAATGGGGGTCAATGCATATTGAGGGAGGAGTATCCGCCGCGTATCGAAGAGAAATAGCTGCCGCGGAGAACCCCGAACAAAGGAGACTGGATATTGAAGCACGCCTTCAAGCGATGGCATCTCCATTCAGAACCGCTGAGGACACCGGAGGAGAAAGCAGTTCACACGGCATTGACATAATAGACCCTAGAGATACAAGGCCTCTATTGTGTGATTTCGTCGACATGGCACAGGACATGCTAGATACCCAATTGGGCCCCCCCACTTCTCCTTATATTCCTTAGTCTACCTAGCATCCAATACGTCTCAGGCCATATAAACAGACAAGCTGTCACAAGTAAAATACCTAATAAGCAGTCCACGAGTATTCCGCCCAGACTTGTAAACAATCAGGGGTCCAAAGGTACCGGTAATTTCTTAATTTAAAGCGACTGAAAATTCTGGTGAGATAGGGTCTTTTTGTGGTTATCATCTGTAAATTGGTACGAATATCTGGAAATAGAACCGGCAAATATATACCCTTGCACCAATAAATGCCCCCGATCTGAGAATATGAATTGAACGCTAGGAGCCATAAATGGGACAGAGCATAAGTCCAGATGACGCCAGATTAAAGTGGAAAGGTACGGTTTCAAAAGAAGTCACCGATGACGGAGTTATGCCGTGGAGAATACCGTACACTCAGAAGGATCTATTCGCATGGCAGCTTGTAGAACGTGCCGCCATGCCAGCCGGAGTTTGCCTTGAATTTGTAAGCAATACCCCATATCTTGAAATATTTTGCGATCCTGTGGCTGATAGAAGCCCTATCGATGTATTTTGCAATGGAGTACTACATTCAACAATAGAAACTGCAAACTTAGACTTTCTGCTGTTGGAAAATTTCGACCCTACCAATAACGCTTTACAAATTTGGTTGCCCCAGCACGGGGAATTTAGGATTAAAAAATTTGTGATAGATGACGAATCCATTTTAACCAAATCCGAAAATCAGCAAAATAGAAAATGGATCACATATGGGAGTTCAATTACCCAATGCAGAGACGCTGATTCTCCTAGTCAGACCTGGCCGGCATTAGTCGCTCGAAAAAACAACCTGGATTTAACCTGTATGGGATATGGCGGACAATGCCATTTAGACCCTATGGTTGCCCTTACAATCCGCGATCTTCCCTCAGATATAATCTCCCTTTGCCTAGGTATAAACATATATGGGGCATCTTCATTGAATGAACGTACATTTCAACCAGGTATTCTGGGCTTCGTTCAAATTTTGCGTGAAAAACATATGGATATTCCTATCATAGTAATGTCCCCGATATATTCGCCAGATCGAGAAGAAAATCCTAACGAGGTAGGCATGACCCTTCAAATGATGAGAAGTGAAATAAAAAACTCTGTTGATATTTTGAAAAGTTTGGGAGATGTGAATATCCACTATATAGATGGTTTGGCTGTATTCGATAAACAATATGAGACTTTGCTACCTGACAAACTACATCCAAATAATGAAGGCTATTCAATTATGGCCAATAATATATCGAATTTCCTAGCGCCACATTTATGCTTTGAATGATTAGTTCGTAATAAGAATCAACCTATGCAAAAGTAAGCTGAAGGGGAAAAATAATATGCGACTAAAAAACAAGGTTGCACTAATAAGTGGTGGAGCCAATGGTGTGAAAAATGAGTTAATGGGATTTGGTGGAGCCTGCGCGTGGAAATTTGTACGGGAAGGGGCAAAAGTGGTGATTGCTGACATAGATACAGCCAACGGACAGAAAACCGTAGACCAAATAAAAGAGGGAAAGGGTCAGGTTGAATTTATAAAATTGGACGTGACGAAAGATTCAGACTGGAAAGCAGCAGTAGACTTTACAGTACATACCTTTGACCAACTAGACATTTTAGTTAACTGTGCTGGTACCTCATCAGTTGAGCGGGTGGAAGAAACCACCGAAGATATCTGGGACGCCCAAATGGATGTGCACGCAAAAGGAGCATTCTTAGGTACCCAGGCTGTCATTCCAATAATGATCAAACAAGGACAAGGTTCAATAATTCACTTATCCTCCATAAATGGCCTGATTGGTAGCCAGAGTTCTACTGCATACCATGCTGCCAAAGGGGCAGTGAGACTTTTAGCAAAAAATACAGCTATGCAGTATGCAAAAGACGGAATAAGGGTGAACTCTGTTCATCCCGGCTATGCAGATACTCCACTCACGAAGCCTTTGTTCGCCAATGAAGATGCATTGGCCCTGAGACTTAATAAGGTTCCATTAGGTAGGATTGGGACGGCGGATGAAATTGCCAACGGAATAATATATTTAGCATCTGATGAGTCTTCTTTCGTTACCGGTTCAGAATTAGTCATAGACGGTGGAATGACCGCTCAGTAAAGTGAAAAATCCAAAAGCGGAATCTGACAGCTTTTTGATATGTTTTGATGGGTATTGTCTTCTATGTAATGCATGGGTTGATTTTCTCATCAAAAGAGACAGAAAGAATATTTTTACCTTTACTTCCCTCCAGTCAAACGCGGGTAGAAATGTATTACTCAGGAAGGGCTATAGCGAATGCAAGCTTAAAGCCCTAGATAGCATAGTAGTAGTCAATGCCGGTAAAGTATCTACCAGGTCGGATGCGGTGATAGAAATTTTGGTTGCTTTAGGTGGGCTGTTTAAGATGGCAAGGCTGCTTAAATTGATTCCGTCATCCGTCCGAAATCTTGCCTATGACACAATGGCAAAAAAACGGTACGTATGGTTAGGGCGAAGAGATACCTGTCGCATGCCCTCACCAGAGGAGTCGCATAAGTTCCTTGGGTGAATCAAATACAAAAAAAAGGCCAGTTTTCCTTCGGGGTAAATGGAATCATCTATTGTTCGCTAACTACGAAGTAGACCCTAATTTGCTTAGCCCCCAAGTACCTGCCGGCACAAGCCTAGATTCTTGGAAAGGCAGCACATTCTTAAGCCTAGTAGCTTTCCGTTTTTCCGACACTCGTGTGTTAGGAATCCCCACTTTCGGTTGGAGAAATTTTGACGAAATCAATCTAAGATTCTACGTACGTGGAACGGAGGATCAAAAGAGCAAAAACGGTGTCGTGTTCATAAAAGAAATTGTTCCAAGTTGGTTGGTGAGCACTATAGCTAGATTACTTTACGGGGAAAATTACCAAAACAAAGAAATGCATAGCTCTATCGAGTCTGTGCCAGATTCGAGTAAAACACTCAGCTACGAAATAAGAGAGTCGGATTTAACTAGTAAATTTTCTGCATTTGTGTCTAACCCAGAGAAAATGCCAACCGAGGATAGTTTGGAGGGGTACATAACAGAACATTATTGGGGATTCGCTGGTAGAAACTCCAAAAAGACAGTGGAATACGAAGTAGAGCATCCGAAATGGGCAGTCTCAAAAGTCGACAACTACTCAATTACACTTGACTTCGAAAAATTTTACGGGGATAGATATTCATTTCTTTCTGACCGAAAACCGCAATCTGTATTCTACTGTGAAGGATCTGAAATAGTTGTGAGAATGGGAAAAACACTCAAACTTTAAGTGCCAATATAGTATTTTCCGCCTTGCTAATGAGAGATGCTACTGAATTTCCAAGAAACATAACATGTCCCATTTTCCTTCTGGGGCGTACCGATTGTTTACCGTACATATATAACCTTGCAGAACTGTCGGAATACAATTTGAATTGATGATCAGAATCGTTCAGGATATTCGCTTCTTCGCCCAGAATATTAAGTAAAACCGAAGCATTCAAAAAGTCTGGTTTTATAACTGGTAAACCCACCAAGGCTCTTACCTGACTCTCATATTGTGAAATGCTGAAAGCCTCTATAGTGTGATGGCCTGAATTATGTGGCCTGGGAGCTATCTCATTCACAAGTATTTCATCTTTTGTGGTTAGGAACATCTCGACACAAAACACTCCCGCATCACCTAAACTTCCAATCACTTCTTTCGCGAGCTCTACAGCCCTGTTTTGTATCTCGTTTGTTAGTCTTGGGGGAGAGATACTCATCCGTAATATTCCCCCCTCATGGGTATTTTCCGTTGGAGGGTATGCAATCAAATCTCCCTTGCCATCCGAAACAACTATCACAGACATCTCAAGGCGATAATCGACCACCGCTTCAATAACCCAAGATTCACCGTGGATTGTCTTTAATAATTCACTCTCTTGGTTGTCATTTTCAACTTTCCACTGGCCATGACCATCATAGCCCAGAGTAGCTGTCTTCACGATCCAAGGCTTAGGCACCTTTATAGCCTTGAATTCTTCCACATTTAATACAAATTCGTGAGAGGTCACAGGAAATGTATTCGAGGACAAGAAGGTTTTTTCTTCAATCCTGTTTTGAGCCAGTTTCAAACTTTTGCTTCCCGGTTTAACCAAATTACCATTTTCCAATTTCGATACGAGGTGGTTGGGAACGTTTTCCCATTCAAAAGAAATGGCATCCACAATATTCGAAAAAATCTTTATTTGTTCCTCATCATCAAAAGATGCATCAATTGAGTGAGTGGCATGCCGCTTGGCGGGAGCCAGCGGATCGGGATCCCAAACAGCCACTTTATAACCCATTCTCAAGGCCGCTTCGGTAAAAAAACCTCCCAATTGACCCCCGCCCAACATCCCCAATGTCGAACCTGGCGGAACTAGCGAAACTGATGACATTGCCTAGTTATCCTTTGCTTCAGGATTTCTCAAGACAGTGTCAGTCAGATTTTTCCGCCAGGACCTTAATTTATCTCTTACTTGAGAATCGGAAACAGCTATTATCTCTGCCGCCAGAATAGCTGCATTTTCTGCCCCTCCTATAGCCACGGTAGCAACAGGAACCCCTCTAGGCATTTGCACAATTGATAGAAGAGAATCCATCCCCTTCAAATGCTCCAGCGGCACTGGTACTCCTATGACCGGAATGATGGTTTTTGCCGCAAGCATGCCTGGTAAATGAGCCGCCCCTCCCGCACCGGCAATAATCACTTTAATCCCACGGTTTTCCGCTGTCTCGGCATATTCATAAAGCCAATCAGGTGTTCTATGAGCGGAAACTACGCGAAGCTCATTTTCAATGGACAGTTGATCTAAAATTTCTGTTGCTTGCCGCAAAAGCGGAAAATCTGATGTGCTTCCCCCCACAACAGAAACTGTTGGGCTAGGACTATTTTGTGACTCTGTCATTTCCACCTCCATTTGCGATCTATTTTATAGGTATTGGTGGTGTCGTCGCTCGATTCCAACCTTTACTACCTGGCTAGTTTCCGTAAGCCAACTCTTTAAATTTAATATAATCCTTGAAACTTTGTTCAGAATTCCCAAGCATCTGGTTAAGTATGCTCCGATGTTTGTATGAGGCCCAATGTTCAGGATCTAGTGAGATAGCTCGATTCAAATCAACCATTGCTGAATCTAATTCACCGACATCAGAATAGGCTAGGGCCCTGTTATGCAATGCGTCTCGGTACTCTGAATCTATTCTCAAGGCCTTTTTAAAAGCTATGACAGCCTCTTCTGGTTTAGACAAACAAAGTTTCGACACCCCTATATTGTTCCAGGCCATGGCATGTTCAGGATTATATTTGACCGTTACTACAAAACATTTTATGGCCTCGAGATGATCTCCACGATTGGCAAGATCGTTACCCTTCTTAAATTGTTCCTGCCAACTACAAGATTCCAATATTCTTTCCTCTTTTTTGAACCGAAAAATCACCTACTTAATTAAACAACCCCATATGAACCTGTGATTTCACCATACTAAAATTAACATGCCTATTGTAGTATTTATGGACAATGGATTCAGCAAATCAAGATCTAAATCTTTTTACATCGATCCTCCCTGGTATGGTAGATTCATCGCCAGAGACGCACCACGCTAAATTAAATTTAACCGCGAATATAAGCTCTATTCTCACAAAATATGGCTACGATATATTTGATTGCCCCATAATAGAATCGACTGAACTCTATGCGATGAAGTCCGGGGGTGAGCTTACTAGTCGGTTATATTCTTTCGTAGAACCCGGCGGCATGAGTGTCAGCCTGAGACCTGAATTTACATCTTCAGTTATAAGATTCTATGTCTCAAACGAGGCCATTCACAAAAAAACCGTTAAAAAGCAATATGTGGGGCCTGTTTTCAGATACTCTGATTCCAATCAAGGGTTGCATCAGAGACAATTTACCCAGCAAGGCTGCGAAATAATCGGTGATCCCAGTATAGATTCTGATGTAGAAATTCTTAAACTTAGCTTGCTCGCTTTGGCCGAATCTGGCCTACCAAAAGTTACAATAAAACTAGGCCATATGGGTTACGTAAGGTCAATACTTGAAGATTTCGATCTAAGTGAAGCTTTAATAGGATTCACCCTCTCAAATTTGCAGGTTCTCTCCAAAAATAAGAGTGGGATAGCAGGTTTGGCCAAAATGGCTTCACAAATAGGGCTAATAAATCCTGGAGACGACCACCAGGATACGGCAAATATCAAAACTGAAGAAATACCGACGAGTAGTCTGGGTAGGCGAAGGCTTGAACAAATAACTAAACGATCCCACAGAAAAAAATCACATTCGTTCTCAGTTGAAAAGTATTCGGAAGCACTGGAAAGCCTTTCCTTATTTTTGAGCGCTTTCTCAGGAGATCTCTACAACATTTTGAATAACCTGACCGCCGACCCTATTCACAAAGATGCTGCTGAATATTTTGAGATTGTGATAAAAGCGTCAGGTAACGTAACTGACATGGAAGTCGATTTCATCGTTGATTGCGCCGCGCAACGGGGGTTCACATACTACACAGGTATCATTTTTGATATGGAATACGTGTTAGATAACAAATCAATTCCGCTGGGAGGGGGTGGGAGGTACGATGGTTTGGTGAAGCTTTTAGGTGGGCCGGGAGAAATACCAGCCACAGGTTTTGCAGTGAACGTGGATTCGCTACTTTCAATAATCACGGCGGATGAACAAAAATAATGTCAGAAATCACTGAACTGAAACTGGTTATTCCCAGTGATGGGGCCATGTATGAATCAACTTTGGAATTCATGGAAAAGGTTGGCCTATCTGTAATGAGGGAAAGTAAAAGAAGATACATAGCTCACATCCCAAATTTATCTGGAGTTACTGTCCTGCTACTTAGAAGCGCTGACATAACAGCCACCGTAGAAGCTGGCAGTGCAGATGTAGGTTTACTAGGTGAAGATCGCTACCTAGAACTTAGGAAAGAGAATCTACCAACGACTGTAATATTAGGAGACCTAAAATACGGTAAATGTTCCCTTACCCTTGGAATTCCTAATTCATGGTCAGATGTGAGCTCCATCGCTGACGTTGCCGAAGTTGCGGTGGAATTCAGGGAACAAGGGTTGAGTATGAAAGTTGCAACCAAATCACCACGACTTACAGAAAAGTACCTACTATCTCATGGAATAAATTATTTTTCGCTGGTCCGTTTAAGCGGAACATTAGAGCTAGCCCCAGAAATGGGCTTTGCTGACATAATAGCTGATATAACTTCAACGGGCACAACGATGAAAGAGAACCAACTGAAAACAATACAAGGTGGAACAATTATTGATTCAGAGGCCTGTCTAATCGGTAACACAAACGAGTTGTCATCTAATATAAATAAACTCAATACGGCAAAACAGCTTTTGAAGACAATTACAGGTTACTTTGAGGGTCGATCAACTGGGATTAATGTCCGACACAATCTCTAGAAAGAACAGTTTAAAATCAATCTATAAATATGCCTAATTTACCGACCCATATACATTTTTCATTTGAATCACTTGGAAAATACAACGATCTCGATTTAAACAAAAATCTGGATGTATATCTTCTAGGTTCTACAGTTCCAGACATTAGAGTAATCACTAAACAAGATCGGTCCTTATATCACTTTGTGCAGTTGGATTTTGATAGGGTAGGGGATGGGATACGAAACATGCAATTCTTGCACCCTCAACTTAATGATCTCAACAGAAGAGACAGCCATACTAGGTCATTTATGGCAGGATATGCCTCCCACCTGATTTTAGATGAAACATGGATTACAACAATGTTTCGTCCATTTTTTTCAGACATGAGCCTTTTTGGTGACAGAAATCAAGGTCTTATTTTGGACCGAGCGCTTCAAATGCAATTGGACAAATCTTATTGGAAAACCTTGGAACAAAATTTAGCTCGTGTTGAAGCATGTGACATAAAGATAGATGTGGAATTCCTGCGTAAAGAGCCGATGGAGGAATGGAGGAAGTGGATATCCACTTTGCTCAACCGGGAATTCTCATGGGACAGGCTGGAATTTATGGCCAACAGAATCGCCAAAGGAAATCCAAAGCATCCAGTAATAGGCCTCGCAAAAGATTTCATCGCTGACCCGGCCGGGGGTGTGGAAGATATTCTCCAAAGGCTACCAAATGGAATTTTGGAGGAATTTTCAAGTCAGAGTTTGGAAAATATAGACAAAGCTCTCAAAGAGTTTACCTTATGCAAAAAGTAACCGGAGTTGAGCAATCTAAAGATATCCTTTCTAAAAATAGAGGTCTAGATTTAGAAGGGGACCCCAAATACATCTCACAATTCTCTGAGGCTATATTTGGGGAAAAAATGAATTTGTTGGATTATGTAAAAGAAATACTTGGCAAGGTTAAAGCTGATGGAGATAAAGCTATTTATGATCTTTCATCAAAGATAGATGGGCAAAACTTGGAGCAGATATTTGTGGGTAAAAAAGACCTTGAAAGTGCCTACGAACACATACCTTCAGATCTCCGGGAAGCTCTGGAATTTTCGGCCAATCGTATAAGAAATTTTCATACTCGATCTATGCCAAACGATTGGCACGATAATCTTGAAGGGTATGGCCAAAGACATGTCCCTGTAAATTCAGCGGCCGCCTATGTACCAGGTGGTACCGCAAAATATCCTTCTACAGTCTTAATGACGGCTATACCAGCCAGAGTAGCAGGAGTTGAGGAAATAGCTATAACATGCCCAATGCCTAAGAGTCCTTTGGAATATGCCTCCGTGCTAGCAGCAGCATATATATCCGAAGTTGATAAGGTTTATTGCTTAGGGGGTGCTCAATCCATTGGAGCCTTGGCCTACGGTACCGAATCAGTATCGAAAGTAGATTTTATATGTGGCCCAGGTAACGTGTTTGTCACTTTGGCCAAAAAACTTGTCTATGGAGAAGTTGGCATAGATGGTCTATACGGTCCCACAGAGACCGTGGTGATCGCCGATGAACACGCAAATCCAACATTGTGTGCCGCTGATTTAATCGCCCAAGCTGAGCATGATTCCCTAGCGCGTCCGGTTCTCATAACCACCTCCCCAAAGATTGCTGCGGATGTTGAGGCTGAGATTCATTTACGTCTATCCAGATTAGACCGATCGGAAATAGCCACCAAATCAATTGAAAATCAGGGGTTTATATCTATAGTTAATAACCTCGAAGAGGCTTTGGAATTATCAAATTCATTCGCCCCCGAACACGTTTGTATCGCTACTAATGACCCAGAGAAGTTGGTCCCGGCAATAAAAAATGCAGGTATGATTTTTGTTGGGGAATTATCACATGAAGTACTGGGAGATTATGTAGCCGGCCCAAGCCACGTCATGCCTACCGCAGGCACGGCCCGTTTCAACTCTGGATTGGGGGTACTAAGCTTTCTCAAGGCTATGCCTGTAGTTACTATCGATTCTGATGATTCTTTAAAATTAGGGCATGTAGCGTCAGTGATAGCGAGAGAAGAAGGTTTGACCGGACACGCGGAAGCAGCAGAGATAAGAATCGAACTTACCTAGTCCTATAATGTAGTTGATTGCAATTTTTCAGATAAAGGCTATAGATATGGAAATAGTTGATATACAAAAAATTATCCGGCCACATCTCGTGGATATCCAAACTTACGAAGCTATGGAGGCACCAGAGACCTTAGCAAAAAAAAGTGGTATCCCTGAATCGGAAATCATAAAGCTAAATGGAAACGAAAACCCCTATGGCGGTTCTCAAAAAGCTTTGGATGCCGTCGCCAAAACTCCACTTCATATCTACCCGGACCCAAATCAAACAAATATGAGGGTTGCCTTATCGGATTACACCGGTATGCCGTCTGAAAATATCGTTGTTGGTTCAGGGGCTGACGAACTAATCGATCTAATTTTCAGGCTATTTATATCAGAAGGAGACAAAATCCTAGATTGCGAACCTACCTTTGGAATGTATAGTTTTTGCGCAAGGGTAGCAGGGGGTGAAATCACCCTGGTACAAAGAGATGAGCAATTCGACATAGATGTACCTTCAGTTTTAAATAGGATAGATGACAAAACAAAGGTCATTTTTGTGACTTCCCCGAACAACCCGACAGGCAATATAGCCACAGAGTCCCAGGTGATCGATCTACTCAGCTCCGGACTTTTAGTGGTAGTCGACGAAGCCTATTACGAGTTTTCAGGCCAGACTGTCCAATATTTAGTCTCACAAAATGAAAATCTAATTGTGCTTAGAACTATGAGCAAATGGGCAGGGTTAGCGGGACTGAGGGTAGGCTACGGTATCATGCACGGTAAATTGGCGAAATATTTCATGGACGTAAAACCCCCATATAACGTCAATATTGCCGCCGAAGCTGCACTTATAGCTTCACTCGAAGACGTGGACTATCTCCTTAGTAATGTGGAAAAAATAATAGAGGAGAGAGCAAGGATGTTTGATCAAATAAATAACCTCCCAGGCGTAAAAGCTTGGCCTTCTCATGGAAACTATTTAATGTGTGAATTCGAAAAAAATGAGGCACAAAGAGTATATGTTGAACTAGCTGCAAAGGGTATATTCGTTAGGAACTTTAACTCTCCAAGACTGAGGGATTGTTTCAGAATCGCTATCGGTACCGCCTCAGATACTGACAAATTAATAGAGGCCATGAAGATAATAGTTTAACGGGATGATAAAAATGAGTAGAACCTCTGAAATCAAAAGGGAAACGGGCGAAACCAACATATCGGTAAAAGTGAACTTGGATGGTACGGGTAATTACAACATTGAATCCGGTAATGGCATGTTCGATCATCTGTTAGCCCAAATTTCTCGGCACGGATTAATCGATCTCGAAATATATGCCTCAGGTGACACTCATGTCGGTTGGCATCACCTCGTGGAAGATACGGCCATCGTGTTAGGACGATGTTTCAAGGAGGCTGTAGGGGAAGGCAAGGGGATAGTGAGAATGGGTCACACGTTTGTACCGTTGGATGAAGCATTGGTATTGACCGTCATAGACTACAGCGGAAGAGGGTATTCAACCATAGACTCACCGCTCACAGAAAGTGACCTCGGGGATTTACCTTCAGATCTGATTAGACATTTTATGGAGACCTTTTCAAGGGAAGGTGGATTCAACCTTCACCTTACAGTCATGGCGGGGATAAACAACCACCATATTGCAGAGGCCTCATTCAAAAGCATTGCTAGATCTCTGAAATACGCCCTTACACTTGATCCACGGCAAGGAGAAGGGATATCTAGCACAAAAGGTACAATCAGCGATTGATTACAGCTCCTGAAGCTCGAATCTGTATTCCTCTATTACAGTGTTGGCCAATAACTGCTCACACATTTCAGAAACAACCGACTCGGCCTCTTTTCTTGAAAATTCGTCGATGTGTAATGTTATATATTTTCCGATACGGACATCTTTGACGGAATCAAAACCCAGTTGAGACAGGGCCCCTGAAACAGTCGTCCCTTGTGGGTCACCAACCGTAGATTTCAAACTAACGTATATGTTTACGGCAAAGGCCATGTTCTAGTTGGAAAACCGCTCTGGTGCATTAGGTGAACTTTCATGAGCCTTTATAAAGTCTTTTATTCGATCCTCATCAAACTCATCAAAAGCATCAATAAAAGTCCATGCCGTCAGAGCTATTTTATTAGGCATACCGGCATATGGTGACATTAACACTTTTAATTTAGCCTCTCTAGCTCGATCGACGATGCTCGTCAATGACTCAATCAGTTGGTTGCAATCATCACTAGTCGGTTCAGGGCAGTTATACGCTATTGAAATACCCCCATGTTCGAGGTTATGAATTCGTTTCTCCTCTGGAATATATTCTGTATGTATTCCCCATGAAACTGGAGCAAGTGGCTGTGGATAGTGCCACCCCGATGCAGCTGGTACGGTTCTGTATGGCGGATGTTCTGAACCCTCCTCAATATGATCCCTACCGTCGGATTCAATCTGTTTTCCCGGCCCATTAGGCGTTTTATCAGATGAACCACCTAAATTACCAAGCATCGGCAAAATAAGCCCTAATATAAGTAAAAGAGCAACACTTCCAATAGCCAAACCTATAAAGACTCTGGTAAATTTTCTACGGTTTTGTCTCCTTTCTCGACGGGCAGCACGTGCTTGGGTTGGGGTAGGTCTATTTTTAGAATTCTGTGTACTCATGTTCTTTTATCAAAACACCATATTTAAATTTTTCATCGTAGATCGATCCCTGTAAGTTTATCGAAAGCTTCCCGATAACGTATACTCGTTTTGTTAACAATATCCTCTGGTAATTTAGGAGCAGGAGGCTCTCTATCCCACCCTTGACTAGATAACCAATCCCGTACAAATTGCTTATCATAATTCGGTTGTGTGTCACCTGGAGAATATAAATTTTTGTCCCAGAACCTACTAGAATCCGGGGTTAACAATTCATCAATTAAACTTAATTTGCCATCGATAAACCCGAATTCCATTTTTGTATCCGCAATAATTATATTCTTATTAAGAGCATATTCGTGGGCGAATTGGTATATCCCCAACGTCATACGTTTCAACCTATGAGTTAATTCTCCCCCGATCATATCCTCCATTTTCTCTATGGCTATATTCTCATCATGGCCAGTTTCAGCTTTGGTTGCGGGAGTAAAAATTGGCCGTTCAAAGCGGTCTCCTTCCTTCATACCCACAGGCATCTCAACTCCGGCTATCTTCCCACTATTTTCGTATTCCTGGAGAGCTGACCCTGTTATATACCCCCGAGCCACACATTCTATATCGATTCGCTCGGCCTTTTTTACTATCATGGATCGTCGTCGTACCGTGGCAGGAAGATCTACATTTTCCACATCCATAGCAAAATTGATTAGATGGTTAGGAACGATATCTTTTGTCATTCCAAACCAGAATACCGACATCTGATTTAATATCGCCCCTTTCCCGGGTATCGCATTGGGCATCACAACATCGTAAGCCGATACCCTGTCAGTAGATACCATAAGTAAGGTTTCTTCATCAATAGAATGGGTGTCACGTACCTTGCCTCTGTGTATTAAGTTTGCAAGGTTTGATTCTAATAAAGTGTCCGAACTATCAATTGACATAGCTAGCTAAGAAAAGCCTTATCGAAAATATCATCAACGTACTTTGTGTAATGAGAATAATCGAAAAGTTCAGATAATTCCTGAGGAGACACGATATCGGTCACCCTACGATCATTTGATATTAATTCCCTGAAATCCAATCCATCATCCCATGTTTTCATGGAATTCTCTTGCACTATCTTGTAGGAGTCCTCTCTTGCAAGTCCTTTTTCCACCAGCAGAAGCATAGTCCGCTGAGAGAATACCAACCCTCTAGTGAGTTCCATATTTTCCAGCATGCGATCTTCATGAATTCGTAATTCCTCTATGACCCCCGTCAGTAAATTGGTAATGTAATCTAGTGCCAGGCAGGAGTCTGGCAGGATCACCCTCTCAGCAGATGAGTGACTAATATCCCTTTCACCCCATAAAGCAACATTTTCTATAGCTGTTATTGAATGACCTCTAATTAGCCTGGCCAACCCACATACTCTCTCAGTCAATTCTGGATTCCTTTTATGTGGCATCGAAGATGACCCTGTTTGACCCTCCGCGAACGGTTCTTCTACTTCCCTAACTTCTGTCCTTTGCAAACCTCTAATTTCAGTGGCGATTTTTTCTAGGGTTGCAGCAATCAAGGCCAGGGTAGTAATAAAATGTGCATGTCGGTCCCTTTGGATAATCTGATTAGATACCGGTGCAGGGGACAAGCCGAGAAGATCGCATACATCTTTTTCTATTGATGGTGGGACCGTGGCATGCGTGCCAACAGGGCCTGAAAGTTTTCCGACAGATATGCTGGAAGTGGCTTCATAAAGCCTTTTCCTACCTCGCTTGACTTCATCCCACCAAAGAGCAATTTTCAACCCAAAAGTAATAGGTTCGGCATGAACGCCGTGAGTCCGGCCCATCATCAGAGTATTTTTGTGCTTAATGGCCTTCTGCTTCAGCGCAGCTTCTAGTTGTTCTAATTCAAAATCTAAAAGTTGCGCAGCTTCGACCAATTGTAGGCTTGTCGCTGTATCCCAGACATCACTTGTAGTAAGCCCTTGGTGTATCCAGCGCCCCTCTGGGCCCAAATTGGCCGTTGTAGACTGCAAGAATGCGGTCATATCGTGCTTGGTACGGTCCAATATTTCGTAAAATAGATCGAAGTCATATTTAGCTTTTCTGATTTTGACTATGTCGTGCTCGGGAATCAATCCTGCCTTATTCCAAGCCTCGCAGACGGCTATCTCTATTTTTAACCATTTGTCATATTTATTTTTGTCCGACCAAACGGACTTCATCTTAGGTCGGGAGTAACGTTCAATCATTAATTTTCTCTAAACCGATAAACCCCAAATTTATTTCCCTATATCTGTCCTATAGTACATATTACTAAAGGTAATTTCTCGGATATTTTCATATACTACGTCAGCTGCTTGGTTGATATCCGGTGCCAAAGCATTAACAGCAAGTACGCGGCCACCATTAGTAACAATTTTACCTTCGCCGTCTAGCTTTGTTCCAGCATGGAATATATTTACCGAATCTCTACCCAATACCAGTCCATCGATAGGGTAACCCGTCGTGTATGCTGAAGGATATCCACCTGAGGCCAATACTACAGCAACACTCGCATCTTTTCTCCAGTCAACATTAACGGAATTCAATCGTCCATTCACGCAGCTTTCGAATATCTCCAAAATATCATTCCCAAGGAGTGGCAAAATAGCCTGAGTTTCGGGATCTCCTAACCTGCAATTGAACTCCACAACTTTTGGACCTTCCGCTGTCATCATCATTCCTGCAAATATTGTTCCAATGAAAGGCTCGTAATCAGTTCTCATTGCTTCAACAATCGGCCTAATCACCAAATCTCTAATTTGGTCTTTTAGGTTTTGGTCCCAAATCCAAGGTGGAGAAAATGCACCCATCCCTCCTGTATTGGGGCCCGCATCGCCTTCCCCGATCCTTTTGTAGTCACAAGCCCCAACTAGATCAGAAATGGATTCTCCATCCGTAAATGCAAACACACTTAGCTCCCAACCCTCTAAAAACTCTTCTATTATCAATGTTGTTCCCGCATCACCGAAAACCTTCGAAACCATTACGTCTTGAAGTGCAGACATAGCTTCGGATTTATGTTGGCAAATATATACACCTTTTCCTGCCGCCAATCCGTCCGCCTTTAAAACTGTAGGGAAGGTGTTTAGGCTTTCCAAATAGGAATTAGCTTCCTCAGGATCCTGAAAAACCTTATGTGAAGCGGTTGGGATATTCCATTTTTCCATGACCGTCTTTGCAAAAGACTTACTGGATTCCAACCTGGCAGCAGATGCTGTTGGTCCAAAAATGGGAAGTCCTGCCTCCACAAAAACATCCGCTATCCCCAGCGCCAAGGGAACTTCCGGTCCAACTATAGTTAAATCGATTTCTCTCGCCAAGGCAAAATTCTTCAGTGCCTCAATGTCTGTGTCAGAAATTTCTACATTAGTGCCAATTGATTTGGTCCCGGCATTTCCAGGTGCTATGAAGAGCTTTTCTAGTTTGGGACTCTGATTAATTTTCCAAGCAATGGCATGCTCCCTGCCACCGCTACCAACAAGCAATATTTTCAAACTAGCTTACCTTCCCAATGATATTTTTATGCTTGAGTTTTTTCTAACCCATAAAAATTAATGGCATTTTCACTAAACACTTTCTGGGCTTCATTTTCACCTAAAACATCGAGTACAGTGTAAAAATCTTGATCAGAATATACTCTGCGTGCTCTAGTGGAAGGCAAATCAGTCCCAAACATTAACGCATCCGGACTTACTTTATGTATTTCCCTTATCGTTTCCTCTACATTAAGATCCACTCGCCCAAAACCGGTAGCTTTGATAGCCAATCCGTCCCGAATAAGATTTAGAAGTATTTCGAAATTTGAATCAGATATACCTAGGTGGTCAATGCACACTTTGGGCAAAGCAGGAATTTTATCCTCCAAATAAGAGAGTGATTCAGCCCCGAGATACAACTCTACATGCCAACCTACTAGATCATAGATCCTCTTAGCCATGGAGACCAAATCTTCAACCCCAGCAGAACCTCCCCTGTTTAAATTGAATCTTACCCCCCTGACCCCGTGGTCGTTTAAGTTCAATATTTCTTCATCGCTCACAGTCGCAGGAAGCTGGGTTACACCCACAAACCCTGCTCCCAAGCGCTTCAAGGCGGCGAGCAAATATGTTTGGTCAAATCCTTGAAATGAGCCGGATATTACCGCCCCTCCTTTCAAAGTGTAGCCATAAACCCGTTCATAATAATCATTAATACTAAATTCATCTGGAAGATATCCGTTGTTGGATTCAAGGGGATAATTTTTGCTGATGATATGAAAATGGCAATCGAAAATAGGTAGTCTTGTTATTTTATTCATTCCCATTCGGGAGATCGCTTTTCAATGAATGCACCGATACCCTCTTTGGCCTCTTCCTTAAGGATATTTTTTACCATTACCTTAGAGGTATATTCATAGGCTGCAGATGTATCTAATTCAGACTGCGTGTAAAAAGCACCTTTACCCAAGGATACTGTCATAGATGATTTACTAGCAATTTTGTTAGCTAAAATCATAGTCTCCTTAGTTAATTCTTCAGCTTGAAAATAATTATTTATTAAGCCAATCTCTTTTGCTTTTTTTGCATTAATCATGTCTCCAGTTAAAAGCATTTCCATTGCATTTTTTTTATTGACATTTCGAGTTAATGCAACCATTGGTGTTGAGCAAAATAAGCCTATATTTACGCCGGGTGTAGCGAACTTTACTGAATCTGCAGCTGTAGCAAGATCACAACTAGCGACTAACTGGCAGCCTGCTGCTGTCGCTGTCCCTGCCACCTCAGCAATCACTGGTTTAGGACAACTAACAATCAATTGCATCAATGATGAACACGTATCAAATAAACTTTTGAAATATGCCTCTCCAAAATCTTTTTGATTTCTAGCTGCCGTTATTTCTTTCAAGTCATGGCCTGAACTAAATACAGAACCATTTGAAGCAATAATGATAACTCTAATATATTTGTCGGACGCAGCTTTTGTTAGCTCTTCAATCAAATTATTCATCATAGCTTCTGATAAAGCATTTCGATTCTTTTGATCGTTCATGGTAAGACGCAATACACCTTCATTGGTTTGTTCGCGGTGTAATGTTTTATTAAGATCGTCTTCCATAGTCACTCTGTTAAAAGCTAATTTTTATTAGCAGTCCAATATGGTTTTGCTAGTTCTATTTTAGGGCATCGATTCATAACAACTTTTAGCCCTGCTTTTTTAGCAAGATTTGCAGCTTCTTCATTGATAATATCTAGTTGAGTCCATAATACTTTGGCGCCAATTCCTATGGCTTCTTCAGTAACACCAATAACCGCATCATTTGAACGAAAAACATCTACCATATCTACGGGTTCCTCGATGGAATTCAAGTCGCTATAAAAATGCTGGCCCAAAATATTTTTCCCTACCTCATTAGGGTTGACTGGTATTACCCTGTAACCATGATCTATTAACGTTTTTATAACTTTGTAGCTGTCGCGTTGACATTTTGAACTAGCCCCCACAACGGCAATGGACTTAACTTCAATAAGTATCTCTCTTAAGTATTCATCAGAATAATTATCAACCATTCTTTACCTCACTTCATTCCCACTCAATGGTGCCGGGAGGTTTGCTGGTTATATCGAAAACTACTCTGTTCACATCAGGAACTTCGTTTGAGATACGACTGGAAATACCAGCCAAAACGTCATAGGGTAGCCGAGCCCAGTCGGCAGTCATTGCATCGTCACTTTTCACCGCTCTTATAGCAATCACATGACCGTACGTTCTGAAATCACCTGTGACACCTACTGACCTGGACCCCGTAAGTACTGCGAAAGTTTGCCATAGTTCGTTGTATAGACCATTTGACTTTACCTCATCCATCACGATCCAATCGGCAGCCCTCAAGATTTCCAACTTCTCTGATGTCACCTCTCCCATAATTCGAATGGCCAATCCGGGACCGGGAAAGGGTTGCCTGTAGACCATTTCCTCAGGCAGCCCTAATTCCAAGCCAACCTGTCGCACTTCATCTTTGAATAAGTATCTTAGCGGCTCTACAAGCTCCATTTTCATGTGATCAGGAAGCCCACCAACATTGTGATGCGTTTTAATGGTCGCAGAAACAGAGTTGTCACTTGTTTTACTCTCAATTACGTCCGGATATAGGGTTCCCTGAGTCAAAAAATCAACAGCTCCTAATTTTGAGGCTTCTTCGTCAAAAACATTAATGAACTCTTCACCTATTATCTTTCTCTTCCTTTCAGGGTCTATTACACCGGCTAGACCGGTAAGAAATCTTTCGGTCGATTCACTAAAAATAAAGTTAATATCCATATACTTTTCAAAGGTTTCCTTTACACGGTCCGGCTCACCTCTTCTCATCAAGCCATTATTTACAAATATGCAAGTTAATTGGTCTCCGACCGCTTTGTGAACCAAAGTTGCAGCCACTGCAGAATCCACTCCTCCTGAAAGGGCACATATCACTTTACCCCCCCCAACTTGCTCTCTGATCCTGTTAATCGAATCTGATACAAAATTACCGGGGGTCCATGTCTGCCCCATATTGCAGGTTTTCGTCAGGAAATTTTCGATAATATTTGAACCTTGCGGAGTGTGAACAACCTCAGGATGAAATTGAATCCCCAGAATACCTTTGTCGTTGCCAACTACAGCAATTGGAGAATTATCTGTATGGGCCATCGATACAAATCCGGGAGGTAATTCAGTAACCTGATCAGCATGGCTCATCCAGACGGGCAATGATTGAGGTAACCCGGTAAACAGAGATTCATTTGGTTTGTTTTGATGTAGTACGGCATGTCCGTATTCTTTCTTAGTTGAGGCCGCCACTTTACCACCGAGTTGATGAACCAAAACCTGCATCCCGTAGCAAATTCCCAAAACCGGTAATCCCGATTCAAAAACCCATAGAGGGGCTAGAGGAGACCTCTCATCATAAACACTGGCAGGTCCTCCTGAGAGTATGATCCCTTTTGGGTTTAAACCCTTGACAGCGCCCCATTTAGTGTTATAGGAAACGATTTCACAATAAACACTACTTTCCCTGACCCTTCTAGCAATTAAGCGGCTATATTGGGATCCAAAATCTACAATTAGAATGGATTCCCTCTGAGGTGACATTTCACCTTCCGAGGCCGTCCCATATCCTGCTTTCTCTTGAGATATTTCAAGATAAGCTGAAACTTCAAGATCGTCGCTAGAAGTTATGCGACGGGTACTATCTAATCCTTGATCTTCGTTCATAATTGTGTCCTAAAGGCCTATGTTATACTCGCCCAAAGTCAGCTCACAGGTGCCAAGCCATAACCACAGTATTACCCGCAAATAAAGATTCTTTGGAACATGCTGCTAATATACTATTGGAAGGTGGCGTTGTCTGCATACCCACTGATACTGTATATGGAATTGCGGGTATAGCTACAAATTCGATAGCAGTCTCGAAGGTGTTTGAAGTAAAACAAAGGGCCCCTAATACAGCACTTCCAATTTTTATCGAAGATATATCCTCTCTAAACGATTTATCAGAATTTGTTCCTCCTATGGCCAAAGTTTTAGCCTCTAATTTCTGGCCTGGACCGTTGACCATGGTATTGGAAAAATCAGATTGCATACCCGATGTGGCTACAGGAGGTTTGAAAACTGCTGGGTTCCGTATACCTAACCATCAGATAGCCGTAAAGCTATGTGAAGAAACAGGTAAACCCATTACCGGCACCAGTGCCAACATCAGTGGCCAAAAGGCAGCCACCACAGCGAATGAGGCCCTACACCAATTTAAGGATTCATCTCTAGACCTAATTCTCGATGGTGGTGCATCTATTTCGTCACAGCTTTCCACTATAGTCTATTTTGAAGACAATGAGGTTAAACTGATAAGGCAAGGTGTTATATCTATGTCTGACATACAGAAACTGGTAGATACAAAGAGGGGTTAGTCCCATATGGAACCGCTAGATCAAATACAAGCGAAAATTGATCGCTTGATGAAGGATTATTTGGATTCCAAGTCTTTACCGCTCTACGATATGCTGTCATACCATCTGGGAATCCATGGTTTAGATCCTGGTCTCACCATCTCAGAACGGGCCCATGGAATATTGCTACAAATCGCCGTAGAAACTCTGGGGGGGGACCCTTTACTGACTTTACCCGCTGCCATGTCTATAGAGATGGTCAACGCATTTTGTGAAATACATGATGACGTGCAATCTGGAAACCCTACTCGGAATGGGCAAGATTCCCTTTGGTGGGTTTGGGGTCCAGCGCAAGCTATCAATGCCGGAGATGGAATGCATTCCATAGCTAGAATATCTCTTATGAACTTAGATAGGCAGCATTTTTCAGATCGGACATCTCATGCAGCCTTGTCTTTTCTAGACAAAGGGGCCTTGGTAACATTTGAGGGCCGATTTAGAGACTTGGAAATGCAGGAAAGAATAGACACCTCTGTAGCGGCCTATCTTGAAATGGCTGGCCAAAAAACAGGAGCTTTGTACGGTTCTGCGCTCTCAATGGCGGCAGAATTATCTGGGCTCAGTTCCAAAGCCTGTGAAGGTTTGTTTCAGTCAGGCCACTTGATTGGGCAAGCGAAGCAAATAAAATTAGATATTAATCAGATCTGGGGCTCCGATTCAAACCAAAAAATAGAATTTTTGAACAAGAAAAAATTATTTCCTGTGATTGCTGCTTTGGAAAAAGCTACACCTTCTCAGAAAAGAAAATTAGGTGACGTCTATTTTAAACGAGTTCTTGAGGACTCTGACCTTGATGCAGTGCTTGATGTCCTTAGTGATCTGGGAGGGAAAGAATCAGCGGAACTGCGATATACAAGCGCCAAAGACGAGGCTTTATCAATCGTAAAAAAGGATTTCCCAAATAACCGTGCGGGAAATTTAATCGATTATTTGGAAAAAATTCTTGAGGAATAAATAATGACCTCCAGGCTAACTATTGAAGATGTTGAAATATCTGGCCGAAGGGCTTTAGTGAGAGTTGACTACAATGTTCCTTTCCAGGAAGGAACCAGCATCATATCGGACGACACCCGCATCAAGGCTTCGATACCAACTTTAAGACATTTAATAGACAAAGGTTGTTCATTGGTATTGTGCTCTCATCTAGGACGTCCCAAGGGTAAGCGAGACCCCCAATTGTCTTTAAAGCCAATCGCAAAAAGATTAAGTAAAATCCTAGAACAAGAGGTACAGTTTGTTGAAGATTGTGTATCAGAGAGTGCTGCTGCTGCCGCATCGAAGTTAGGTAAGGGTGAAATTCTACTATTAGAGAATTTGCGGTTTCATAGGGGAGAAGAAGAAAACAACCTTGCTTTTGCAAAACAGCTATCAGAATTAGCCGAAGTTTACATAAACGATGCTTTTGGGGCGGCTCATCGTGCCCATGCTTCTATTTTGGGTATAACAAAATTCTTGCCTTCCTACGCAGGTCTTCTTTTAGACAAAGAGGTCAATTATTTAGAAAATGCTCTATCACACCCCAAATTACCCTTCACGGCTATATTGGGAGGAGCGAAGGTATCAGACAAAATTAAAGTCATGGATCGCATAGCGAAGATAGCAGACAACATTTGTATTGGGGGAGGAATGGCTGCCACTTTTTTAGCAGCATCAAATAAAGAAATCGGAAATTCATCAATAGAAGCCGATTTTATTAGCCAAGCTCAGACCCTGTTAAACGAAAATGATCCCACCAATGCGAAATTAATTTTGCCTATTGATGTGGTAGTGGTTAAAACCTTCCAAAAGGATTCCGATTTCCTTGCAAAATCGGCTGGTGATTTGGACTATGACGACATTATTGTCGATATAGGGCCAACAACCGCGGATTATTACTCATCTATTATTCAAAAAAGTAACACGATTCTTTGGAATGGACCCATGGGAGTATATGAATGGGAAAAAGCCAGCGCCGGTACGCATTCCGTTGCAAAGGCATTGGCAAATGGGAATATGTTATCGATAATTGGTGGAGGTTCAACGGTAGATGCTGTGAATTTTTTCGGTCTTCAAGCCCAGATGACGCATATATCTACCGGTGGGGGAGCATCTCTAGAACTGCTGGAAGGTAGGGAACTACCAGGAGTTGTTTCGCTGCGAGAGAAAACAAAGGGTTAAGGAATTATGATCGATTTCCAATATTTATCTAGTATCAGGAAACAAACTGCCTCAAAAATCGTCATGATAGTTGTCGATGGTCTAGGTGGAATGACAAATCCTTCAACCGGCCAATCTGAATTAGAGGCTGCTGTGTTGCCAAACCTAGACAGGTTGGCTGCTAGTAGTTCTTGTGGAGTAAGCACCCCGGTTCTTCCCGGTATAACGCCAGGCAGCGGTCCCGGGCACATGGCTTTGTTTGGATATAACCCTATTAAGTATCTCTTGGGTCGAGGAGTGCTGGAAGGGTTAGGAATAGGGGCCCCCATAGGAAAGGGAGACGTAGCGGCAAGAGGGAATTTTTGCCTTTTAGGTGATGATGGCAAAATTTTGGATAGACGTGCAGGCAGAATTACAACTGAAGAGTGCGTGGAACTAGTAGAGTTACTTAAGCAAATTGAGATTCCAGGATTCGGAATCGAAATATATCCCGTTATGGATTACAGGTTTGTTTTGGTTCTCAAGGGAGAAACCTCTTCTCCTAATGTTTCAGAAACCGATCCTCAAATTACAGGTATTGCACCTTTGGTCTCGAATCCAACCTCTGAGGGAGGTACTGGGACAGCCTTGGCAGTTAATCTTTTTACCCAAAGAAGTATGGAAATCCTCAGGGAACACAAAAAAAGTGCGAACGGCATCTTATTGCGCGGTTTCTCAAATATACCTGAATTGCCGCATTTCGGCTCATCATATGCTCTGAATCCTGCAGCAATAGCCGCCTATCCAATGTATAGAGGAGTTGCAGGCCTTTTGGGTATGGAGGTACTAAACTCGAAGCAAACTTTTGAGGACGAAATCAAGACCTTAGAAATGAATTTCTCTAAAGGTTACGATTATTTTTTCCTGCATTACAAACCTGCCGATAGTGCAGGGGAGGACGGAAACTTTAGCCAAAAAGTGGCTATGCTTGAGGAATTCGATAAAAAACTTGAACGGGTTGTCCAATTGGAACCTGACGTGATAGTCATATGTGGAGACCATTCAACGCCATCTTATTTCTCTTCTCACAGTTGGCATCCTGTACCCTTTTTGATCAACTCCAAGTTATCCCAAGGCAAGGTCGGAAGCCAGTTCACAGAAAACAGCTGTCGAGAAGGCACGATAGGGCGTATCCTGGCAGAAGAACTTATGCTACTGGTTCTATCCCATGCAGGAAAACTTAATAAATTCGGCCCATAGTACATTTTATCATCCGTTATTCTGTCTGATACATGGGCAAATTTGAAAGATAATTAACCAAAACGAAACAGTAATTTATTCATAATATATTGAGGCTGCTACATAATGCTCATCACTGATAATTTTGACACATCATTGGTATATTGATGGTATATCGGAGCCAATAAACACCCGCATTTACCTGATATCCATCTCGCAAAACACCAAAAATGGATTTTTTTCTATGATCACCGGATATAAATGCAAAAGCAGAGTTAAATTTCTTTAAGCTACCAGGCCTTTTTGTAAATAACCCCTCACTCAAATATCCTATCTAAAATCCCTGCTTTAAAGTATATAATGAATCCAAATTAAACTAAACTAAACAATAATTCCTGCCTAATTATTTGTTTTAGAAATACACACCAGGAAAACCCTTAGGCTACAAAACACGTAGTGTAGAAAGCGCTAAAAAGCAAAATAATGCCTTTTGGTAAGTTATTTAGTAGGATGTCTATAAAGTACCACATATGAGATTTAATGAGTATTGGATATAATAATATATGTATATATTAGCCAATTGGAAAAATTCTCTTTCTTTAGAGGATAGCAAAGGGTTAGCAGACGGTCTATATTCTCGTTTTATTCAACAATATGATAATATCAATATTGTTTTATTTCCAGATGATGTCTCAATTGCCACAGTTTCCTTAATATTTGATTCGGTTTCTATGGTTAGTGTAGGCGCCCAGGACGGCCCATTGGGGGCAAATACCACTCTTACCGGTTCTATATCCTTATCTAACTTAGGTAAATTTTGTGACTATGTCCTACTCGGGCATTCTGAAAGGCGAATCACACTTGGTGAGACAAATGAAATGATTGCCCAAAAAGCAACTCTAGCAATTGATGTTGGTGTAATTCCCGTCATCTGTGTAAACAAAGAAGATGGCACGGAAATTGATCCCCATTCTGGTCTCAAGGCTCAACTTGAATCGATACTCAACCGCATAGATAGTAGAAGCAAATTTGTGATCGCCTACGAACCAATTGACGCCATCGGTACCGGTATTTCTGCCGATCCTAAAGAAGTAAAAAAAATCGCTGGAATTATTCATGAAACGATTTTTTTATCTAGAAAAGTGAAAGGCTCACCGCACATACCAGTCCTGTATGGAGGTAGTATAAATGATAAAAATATAAAGTCATTCTTGTCACTAGAAGGAATTGATGGGGTTCTAATTGGTAGTGCTGGCCTCACAGCCGACAACTTCCTAAGGATTATAGAGAAGGCCTCAGATTCCCAATATTTAAAATGATAGTAATACTAGGGCCTACAGGTACAGGAAAAAGCGAGATAGGTATCAATCTCGCCCATAAAATCGACGGGGAGATTATCAACGCCGATAGTCGCCAAATATACAGAGGAATGACTATTGGCACTGCTAAGCCCAACTTAGAAAATACGAAATCTGTTCCCCATCATTTGTTCGATTGTAAGGACCCTGATGAAAATTTTAGTGTCTTTGAATTCAAGGGGTTGGTATCTGATGCCGCATGCGAGATACAGTCCCGAGGAAAAATTCCAATCCTCGTTGGAGGAACGGGTCAATATCTAATAGCCCTTTTGGAGAATTGGACTTTAGATGGCGGCCCTCCAAACCCCCAACTCAGAGAACATTTGTCTGATCGCTTATCTAGACTAGGTTTGGAGAATTTAGTAGAAGAACTAACCAATACTTCTCCAGATTTGGCCAACATCATCGATCTGCATAATCCAAGAAGGGTTATACGGGCCTTAGAAAAAATTCACAACACTGACAATTATGCCAAAATATCATTGCAAAACGGCCTTCACGACCTAGGAACCGTGCCTATATTCGGTATTCAGATGCCGAGAAATCGGCTATATCTGCAAGTTGATTCCAGGGCAGACGATATGATTAGAAATGGATGGATTCCAGAAACGCAAACATTACTAGACTCCGGTTACGGTACCGATCTTTCGGCTATGGGTGGTATTGGATATAAAGAAATATCCGAATACCTCCTTGGAAATTCAACCTGGGCATTTTGTATTTCGAAGATAAAATCACGTACCCACCGGCTTATACGCACGCAGAGTAACTGGTTCCGTAGAATTGACAGATCGGTCACCTGGTTTGATTCACACGAGTCAAACCCTGAGAAAATATCAGATCAAATATCACGTTTGATGACATAGATCACTTACTCAGGCCTGTGAAGTCCATTCAATGTTAGAATTCTTAGCACCAAATCCAACAACTAATTAGGTACAAGTTAGATATGAAATTCACCAAAATGCATGGAGCAGGAAATGACTATATCTTCGTCAACGGGTTCGAGTATGATCTTGACTGGCAACATATATCCCAAATTGTCAGCGACAGGCACAAAGGTATAGGGGCAGATGGTCTAATCGTCGCATCCCCACCATCTAACGATTCCGACCTAAAAATGCGTATGTTCAACGCTGACGGTTCCGAAGGAGAAATGTGTGGGAATGGAATACGATGTTTAGTTAGTTTTGCTAGAGATGAAGGTTTGGTAAGCTGCGATTTGCAGGTAGTCAAAGTTGAAACAATGGCTGGAAATTTAGACGTGTTCCCAATCTTAAAAAATAGTCAAATGATCGGTGCAAGGGTCAGTATGGGACCTCCTATTCTGATCCCACAAGAAGTTCCAGTCAGAATCGATTCCGATAATCCAACTATCGATTATTCTCTGCGTGTCGATGGATACGATTTATCTCTTGGTTTTGTCTCGATGGGAAACCCCCATGCTGTTGCTTTCATAGACGATGACGTGGATAGTTTTCCGTTGGCATTGATAGGCCCTCAAGTTGAAAATCACATTATTTTTCCTAACAAAATTAACTTTGAAATTGTAAATGTGCTGAGCCGGAAAGAGTTAAAGGTGAGGGTTTGGGAAAGAGGGTCTGGAATCACAATGGCCTGCGGTACGGGAGCCTGTGCTGTAGCTGTGGCAGCTCATATGAAAGGAATTATGTCGGGTGAAGTTAACCTGAAATTACCCGGTGGTGATTTAACAGTTCGTTGGGATGGGGTAGGGGAAGTGGAATTGGAAGGACCTATAGAGACAGTATATAAGGGATTTTTTCACTGAAAATTGTAGCATTGGAACCAACTGTAAGCTGAAATCAGGAGCTAAATGAAAATGAGATTCGCAAAGCGACTAGATACTGTACCACCATACCTTTTCGTAGAGATAAGCAGAAAAATTGCTGCGAAGAAAGCAGAGGGCATAAACGTAATTTCCTTTGGGATTGGTGATCCAGATCTGGAAACTCCTAGTAACGTGATAGCTGAACTTAGCAGAACGGCCCTGGATTCTCCCAATCATCGGTATCCAGAAACCGACGGATTACCAGAATTCCGCAAGGCAGTGTCAGGCTGGTATCAACAACGCTTTTCCATATCAGTGGACCCAGACAAAGAAGTCCTCCCGCTCATAGGGGCGAAGGAAGGTATAGGCCATGTTGCCTTATGTTTCGTCGACCCTGGTGACATTGCTTTGATCCCAGACCCAGGATATCCAGTTTATTCAGTGGGCACTTGGTTTGCGGGGGGAGAATGTCATTGGATGCCACTAAAGGAAGAAAACGGGTGGCTTCCTGACCTCGACGATATCCCGGAAGATGTAGCTAAAAACTCTAAGGTAATGTGGCTAAATTATCCCAACAACCCCACAGGGGCGATTGTAGATAAGGGGTATTTGGCTGATGTGGTTAGCTTTGGTAAACAATACAATGTTGCCATAATGCATGATGCCTGTTACACCGAAGTGGCATACGATGGTTATCGTCCAATCAGTTTTCTAGAAATCCCCGGTGCCATGGATATCGGCCTGGAATTCCATTCGCTATCCAAAAGTTACAACATGACAGGATGGAGGGTAGGGATGGCTGTAGGAAATTCAGAGATGATTGACGCGCTTATGGTGGTGAAATCTAATTTGGATTCAGGCATACCTAATGCGGTCCAATACATGGGTATAGAAGCACTGAAGACCTCCGACAAAGAAATCAAGGCTCGAAATGCCCTATATCAAAAGAGGCGAGACAGGGTTATCGATTCTTTAAATAAAATAGGATTAAATGTTGATCCCCCGAAAGCAAGTCTGTACGTTTGGGCAAAGATTCCAGCTGGATATACCTCGGCAGAATTTGCTGAATTACTCTTAGAGGAAAAAAACGTAGTAGTGACTGCCGGAAACGGCTACGGGCCTAGTGGAGAAGGCTACGTACGTCTTTCTCTCACAATTTCCGAAACAGACCTAAAGGAGGGTCTAAAAAGATTAGAAGGTTGGAAAATACCTCAAAAATAGCCATCAAGGGATTGGAGTAAAACTCATATATACCAAACTACATACTGTGGCAGCGCAACCCGAACGAGTGATGCTTGTCGGGGTTCATATCAAAGGATCTAGAACCAGGTGGAAGCCCAAAGATTCGATAGCTGAACTAAAGGAATTAGCCTCAGGTGCAGGGGCCGAAGTGGTGGATATAGTGAGCCAACAATTAACCAAGCCAACGCAAACCTATGTCGGTAAAGGAAAATTGGAATCGCTTTTAGAAATTGTTAAAGAGAAGAAAATAGATACCATCATCTGCGACGACGAACTAAAACCTACTCAGCAGCTCAATCTTGAGAGTGCACTCCCTGGTACCAAAGTCATAGATCGAACCGCCCTTATTTTAGATATTTTCGCCTCGAGGGCCCAAACCCATGAAGGAAGATTGCAAGTCGATTTGGCACAACATGAGTATCTTCTACCTAGATTAGCCGGCCAATGGACTCATTTGGAAAGGCTAGGCGGAGGTATAGGTACCAGAGGCCCTGGAGAATCGCAAATTGAAACAGACCGCCGCCTTGCTAGGAACCGCATTGATAAATTGAAAAAAGACATTGAAAAAGTCAGAGAACATAGACAAAGATATCGACAGAGAAGAAAACGTTCTGATTTGCCAATTGTCTCCCTCGTGGGTTACACCAATGCAGGAAAAAGCACTTTATTGAATACCTTAGCATCATCAGGAGTAATCGCCGAAAACAAACTTTTTTCCACGTTAGACCCTGTGACACGCAAAATCCCATTGAAAAACGGAAAAGAGATCCTTTTGACAGACACTGTAGGCTTTATACAAAAACTCCCGACAACCCTTGTTGCCGCTTTCAGAGCCACCTTAGAAGAGGCTGAAGAGGCCGACCTGCTGGTTCATGTTTCTGACATTTCCCACCCAAACCGGTACGAGCATTGCTACGCGGTCAATGAAGTCTTGGAAAATTTGGGTTTGACCGACAAACCTAAAATCGGAGCTTTGAATAAAATTGATCTCCTACCAAAAGAATATAAAGCTTATGGGGATCCTTCGCTCATCCAATTGATGGATCAGTTTGACCAAACTGTGTTTTGTTCAGCCGAAACAGGCTTTGGGATAGGGGAGCTTATCAACACAATTGAAAAGAGAATATCTCAATAGCAAGGTTATTCTGGTACATCTGGTATTGCGCACTATAAATGTTATGTAAAGTTAGGGGATTGAAATTTTCATTGATAGGCAGCCCTTTGCGGTTAAATGCATTAATAATCCCATCACTAAGCTGTTCACATCTTGGTATGTAATCAATTGACCTTGCTTCAAAGCAGATGCCGGGAAATATTTCTGGAACTCTATTGATTCAGAAACTAAGATAACGTTGCCAGGTGTAATTCCATTAGCCACGCCGACTGCAAATATTTCAGTAAATTGAATTTCCTCACTGAATCCAGAGGCATTTAGGACCAATACCGTAGCCACCGCCTTTTCAGGTTCATCCACATCATCATAAGGACCGATACTTTTAGTTGGTATACCGAGCGTTCGAAATTGGGAAATTACAGCTGAGGTAATATTTTTGGCCGTCTCCGTTGTATCAATAAAAAGTAAATACCCCTCTTTTCCGACCAGTGACGAAGGACGTTTCATCACAGAGTCAATTGGAACAGGTTTATTTTCAACTATGTTTTGTACGATCTTATCCGGTAGAGGTGTTGTAAGTATTCTTGGTCCATTTTCTTCTCTTCCTATATCCTTTACATACGAAAGATTTTCCGTAAATATACGAGTGAACTCATCGGTTTGCTCAATAGCGATACCCAAATCTCTTACCAACAGATTGGTCAAAAATTCAGGTTTTGGAAGCTCTCCTTCATTTATGAGTTGATTCAATTTTCCGAATTTTTCAGGCAGATGAGCAGCTTTTAGAAGAGATTCTGTAAGTTCCTGTTTCGATTTCGGCATTGAAATTGAAATACCAAGATCAGTTAAAGAAATTGTATCGTCCCTATATCGGCCCCTGGTGAATCCATATTGTTCAGAAGCTGCCAAGACGGTGGTAAAACTACTACTTCTAGGACTTATGCCTAGGTGGGTAGCCAAAAGCTCCCTATCTAAGGGAAGCCCCGCATTATCGCGATATATCGCTTTGACGATTTCCAACGTGTCTTTTATCGTATGGGCCGGATAACTTCTGACTCGCCGAGTCCTGCGGAAACCATCTTTATTCATGTTATTTCAAACTTCAATTCTTTTTTTGAAATCATTTTGAAATAAATATACGGGACTTGTGGCAATTGTCAATCGCCTTTTTATGTTTTCGGACCCTAGCAACTATTTCGTTTCGCTACATATTGATAAAATGGGGTCTAAATTGGTTCTTCACTTTAATTAATTGACTAGGAACAAATAGGACAAAATGGCTAAATTACTCACTTTTCTATGTGTGGTGTCTTTCATTTCAACCGCTCTAGCCTGTTCTTCCGCTTTAAGCGATGACACAGACTTAACTACAACACCAACTAAGTACTCTGACAGTAGTGCTCCCTACTCGGTAACCTCGACACTCCCAAAAGAGAAATTAGGCTCCTCGGAAGGAACTCCCAGGGAGCTGGAGGCCGTATGGGAGGCATGGGCCCTTTTAAACAAGGAACATATTGACCGCGCATCTTTCGAGCCTGGAGCTTTTGAGGAATCCGCCATTAAGGGGTTGATTGATTCTGTAGAAGACACCCATACGGCATATGTGGATCCTTTAGTGCTACAAATTGAACAAACAGATTTATCAGGACAATTTGAAGGCATTGGCGCCCACGTGAGGAGACGAGAAGACGGCATGATACAGATTATAAGCCCTATAGAGGGAGGTCCAGCAGAGGCTGCTGGAATATTAGCTGGGGATATCATATTGGCTGTAGATGGAGAGTCAATAGAGGGACTCGAACTCTTGGAGGCTGTGTCAAAAATAAGGGGCCCGAAAGGTAGTATAGTTTCCCTCACAGTGAAACATATAGGGCAACTTGAAACAACGATTATAGAAGTAAGTAGAGACGTCATAGCCTTGCCTAGTGTATTACTTAGGAGTGATCCAGGAGATGAAATAACCCACATACGGATTACAGAGTTCAAAGGTGACACCCCAATGAGGCTTTCTGAAATTTTAAATGCGGAATTAGAAGCCGGTTCTAAGGGTTTAATTCTCGACTTAAGAAGTAATCCTGGTGGATATTTACAACAGGTTTTTGATATTACTAACATGTTTCTAGATGACGGAATAATTCTCCTCGAGGAACGCCAAAATGAAAATGTGACATGGCGGGCATCGGGCGGTGGATTTGCCACTAATCTACCAATGGTGGTCCTGGTGAATAAGTACAGTGCCAGTGGCAGTGAAATTCTAATGGGGGCTTTCCAAGACAATGATAGGGCTACCGTAATAGGAGAACAAACCTTCGGCAAAGGAACGGTCAATGTATTTAGAAAACTGAGTAATGGCGGTGGCCTTTACATGTCGGTAGGACGTTGGTACACGCCTAACAAAAGACCAATCGAAGGCGAAGGCCTCACCCCGGATATATTGGTCACATCAAGAGATAGCAAAGAGGCCGATATAAAACAAGTTGACGCAGCATATGATGAAATAAATAAACTGTTAAATGATTAACGGGATAAATGAATGTCAGAAACATTAATAGCGTCAAACCGCCGGGCCACATATGATTATGAGATACTGGAATCCATCGAGGCCGGGCTAGTCCTTAAGTCGTCGGAAATAAAATCGATCAGAGCTAACAGAGTTAATTTGGCGGGCTCATACGCTTTCCCATCAAATGGGGAATTATGGCTTCACAACACCCATATTGCCCAGTATCCCTATTCCAGGGGCCAAAACCATCATCCCCTACGAAGTCGGAAATTGCTGTTGAGAAGACAGGAATTGAGAAAATACGTATCGGCAGCCCAACAAAAAGGCTATACAATAGTGCCCCTGAAACTCTATTTGTCCGGACACTATGCAAAAATCACGATAGGAATTGGTCGAGGGAAAAAGCGTTACGATAAAAGAAGAGCTATCATTGAAAAAGAAAGATCAAGAGAGGCCCAGCAGGCAATCCGACGGGAACAACAATGACAAAAGGGCGTCATCTATCGATTAACATGCCCCTCTCCCTTTTTTAAGAAGGCCTAGCCATCTATCCTCGTCACAAGCATGGTATCCCCGGGCGCGAGAGCTACTCGCCTTACATCAATTCTAAATTTGAGTAGCCAATAAGCTAAAGTCGCCTTACTAACACCAAGGTAATCTGCTGTCGCAGTCAGCCCTTGTTCTGTAACCATTTCTGGGAGCATTTTCTCCAATGGTTGACGAAACCTTTCTTCAACCGCAATCATTTTTTTTGTCTTTCTTGTTACCATCAATTCCTCCGTTAATTTCGACGACTAGTAAATATTATTAACCGAATAAGCCAATGTCAACGTGGTTTTCAATCATTTCTTGACCTTTTCTAATCATTTCAAAGTCCGATCTGCCTACCGTTGCCTATGCTTAGCGCTATTAACCGCACGGGCCACGGTCGGTATTGTTTGGAGGTATAGTTCGATATCCCTTAAATTACCAATTTGACGTTTTCCGTCTAAACTTGGAAAATAATTACGTGACCCTGTAGCTCAGTGGATAGAGCGACTGCCTTCTAAGCAGTAAGTCGTGGGTTCGAATCCCTCCAGGGTCGCCACTCTTTCATTCATCAAGGGTAGGCGGGCACCATCACCCCCCCCTACCCCACAGAGAAGTACCGGAACCTCAAATGCCAAACCGACTTTCAAAAGAAACTAGCCCCTACCTTTTGCAGCATAAGGACAACCCCGTCAATTGGTTTGCTTGGGGGTTAGATGCTTTTGGAGAGGCTAAAGCCCGCGACGTACCCGTCCTTCTAAGCGTCGGCTACTCTTCCTGTCACTGGTGTCATGTTATGGAATATGAGTCTTTTGAAAATGAAGAAATCGCAAAAGCTATGAATGATAATTTCGTAAGCGTGAAAGTGGACCGTGAAGAAAGGCCTGACATAGACTCTATCTACATGTCGGCTGTTCAATCTATGACTGGCCAGGGCGGCTGGCCTTTGACGGTTTTTTTGACCTCCGAAGGGTTGCCGTTCTTTGGAGGTACATATTACCCCCCAAAACCCAGAGGAGGTATGCCAGGTTTTGGTCAAATACTTTTAGCTATTTCAGATGCATACAAAAATAGGCGGCCTGAGATAGAGGAATCGGGCTCGTATCTCCGAGAGCATATAAAAACTTCGATAACAGGGACTCCTGCCACCAACAATTTTGAACCTCGTTTGTTGGAACAAGCATACGAACAACTTCTCACCCAATACGATTGGGAATGGGGTGGGTTTGGGAATTCGATAAAATTCCCGCAGTCCATGGCCTTAGAGTTCCTACTCAGATACCACTTGAACCATCCAGATTCCCGAGCCCTAGAAATGGTCGAAACATCCCTTCAAAAGATGGCCTCTGGAGGTCTGTACGACCATTTAGGCGGAGGGTTCCACAGATATTCGACTGACAAGAAATGGCTGGTGCCTCATTTCGAAAAAATGCTGTATGACAATGCCTTACTTTCGAGACTTTACGTTCACGCTTTCCAGGTTACAGGTAACAATTTCTATCTTACGGTTGCTAAAGACATATATGAATACGTTGACAGGGACATGACCGATGAAAATGGCCTGTTTTACTCCGCAGAAGATGCGGACAGCGAAGGCCAAGAAGGAACCTATTACCTATGGGACCCTAATGAATTTAGGCACCATTTAACCGATTTGGAGATGACGTTATTCAGATCAACCTTTAGCCTAAGAGAAGAGGGTGACTTTGAAGGGAAAACCATTCTCCACTACGATTCAAAAGGAATGGATTTTGGATTCTTGGGAAGCAGAGACCCGAGTTTACTTGATATAAGGAAAAAATTGGTTGATATAAGGAATAGTCGGCAGAAGCCATTCAAAGACAATAAAAGCCTCCTATCTTGGAATGCTCTCATGTCACTCTCTTTTATAGAAGGATATCTTGTAAGCAAAGAGGATAAGTTGCTGGAAAAAGCAAAACTAAACATTAATTCCTTATTAGAACTTATTGAATTTAATTCCGGTCTATTTCATTCATCTAAGGGGGGTCAAATCGGCAGTTATGGCTACCTAGAGGATTATTCATCCCTTATACTGGCTATGCTGGCTATGCATGAAGCAACATTGGACCTGGAATGGTTGGCTAAAGCGGAAAAAATAGCCGACACCTTAGTGTCCTCATTCTGGGATAGTCACGAAACACGACTGTATGACACTCCAGAAGATGGTGATGACCTCATTATTAGACCCAGCGAAAGTTACGACAATGCCACACCCTCAGGCTCATCCATGACTGCAGAAGCATTATTTAAGCTATCTTTGATAAATAACAAATCAAAATATTTAAATATATTTATATCATTAATGAAATCCACTGCCACCATCGCAAGTGAGCATCCAGTCTCTTTCGGTAATTGGTTATGTGTTTACGATTCTTATATTTATCCAACCATCGAAATAGCAATTATTGCAGATGATCCAAAACATGCTTTAAAAATGCGTGACTGTTTATACGAGTCCTATATCCCAAATCATATTTTTTGTGGAAACGCCTATTTCAGCTACACAGAAAAAGCTAGGAACAAATGGGATACTTATCCCCTACTTAATGACCGTGAACCGAAAACAGATATAGCAATGGCTTATTTATGCGAAAATTATGTTTGCGAACTTCCCGTCAGTTCAACAACAGAGCTATTGCAGTTAATTCGACAAAAAACGAAGGTGTCCTAAATCGAGTTAATGCTTTTTGCGTAAAGACCCATCCAAATCTAAAGAAACCCATTGATCTACAAATGTCTTTTTTGCCAATGTTGGGGATTCCCTGCTTTTCGTCCATGAAGGAGGGAATGGCTTACGAACAAAAGGGGCTATGGTTGCAATCAAGTTGGCCGATCGTAACAGAAACCCAACTGCCTTACTATTTGATAACAAAGAAGACAGAAATTTGGAAACAACTCGCTCCCCTAATCCAACTGACTGCTGATCTGGATAATCCTTTCCTTCCGCAAGCTGATTACGCAAATACAGAAGCATCCTAGGAATATCTATTTTCACCGGACATGCCTCTTTACAAGCTCCGCATAAACTGGAAGCAAAGGGCAAATCCTTGGCATCTGACAACCCCGTCAAAATAGGGGACACAATAGACCCGATTGGGCCCGGATAAACCCAACCGTAGGAATGTCCCCCAACTTTTCTGTAAACGGGGCATGCGTTTAAACATGCCCCGCATCTCAGGCAATATAGTGCCTCCCTCAAATGAGGATCAGCCAGCATTTTAGATCTCCCATTGTCTACGATGACCAAGTGAAATTCTTCTGGTCCGTCTATATCAGTGCTTCCCCGTGGTCCCGAGACCATGGTCACATAACTTGAGATCCACTGGCCCGTTGCTGACCTTATAAGCAAACGTAAAAAAGTGCCTAAATCTTCCATAGATGGAATAATTTTTTCCATGCCAACAATAGCGACATGTATAGGAGGCATTGAGGTACACATCCGACCGTTACCTTCGTTGGATACCAAGGCCAATGTGCCAGTTTCGGCTACCAAAAAATTGCCCCCAGTTATTCCCATATCAGCTTGAATAAATTTATCTCTTAATTGGTCTCGCGCCTCTAAGGTTAAAGTTTCTATGCTCTCCGTATGATTCGTACCAATTTTATCGGCGAACAATTTAGATACTTCTTGCCGGGATTTATGTATTGCCGGGGCAATAATGTGGTAAGGAGTCTCTTCCGCCAGCTGCACAATATATTCGCCTAGATCAGTCTCATATGGGTCTATCCCATGCTTGATCAATTCCTCATTGAGCGACATTTCTTCTGACAACATTGATTTGCTTTTAACAACCGTTCTAACCCCTTTCTTCCTCGCTAGGTTTATGACGTATTTAGTCGCATCTTCAGCCGTTTCCGCGAAATGGACATTCCCACCGGAGGAGATCACGTTAGATTCCAATAATTCCAAATACTGATCCAAGTGGTTTATTACATGTTTTTTGATCTCTCTACCTTTTGTTTGCAATTCTTCCCAATCAGCGGTATCTGACGATGCCTTAATACGGGCACTGTGAAACCCCCCATAAAGTCCAGCCAAATTCTTCTGAATCTGAGGATCCAACAAGGTCTCTTTGGATTTCATATCGAAATTTTTCGTCACTGGCTTCATTTTTGAGATTCCATATTTAAAGATTGCTCTATTACTTGAGAAATATGCATACTTTTGACAGGAATATTCTCTCGTGCAATCAACCCATCAATATGCATCAAACAACTCATGTCTGAAGCAGTAACAATATCGGCGCCACTTTTCACTATATTAGCGACTTTTTCTTCGCCCATAGCCGTGGATATTTCCGGGTATTTTGTAGCGAAGGTACCTCCAAAACCGCAACAGACTTCAGATTGGTCCATGTCAATTAATGTCACGTTTTCAAGTGAACGTAGAAGATCAATCGGTTCACTTGAAACACCCAATTCCCGTTTGAGATGGCAGGATTCATGGTACGTCACATTAAATTTTTTAGTTACGTCAGATTGGAAAGGGGCTAGATCAGATATACCAAGTTCTTTAGTTATATACTCTGTAAATTCGAAAACCCTGGCTGAGACATCTCTTATTCCACCAATATCATCTTCGGTGCACACTTCGAGATAATGATTCCTTATCATACTGGTACATGACCCTGACGGAAGCACTATATCTTCTTGTCCACCAGAATAGTTTTTCACGAATTTTTTCACTAACTTAGATGAATCATTCCAGTGTCCAGAATTGAAAAACGGCTGTCCACAGCACGTTTGATCTTCCTGAACACTAACGTCCACTCCCAATTTACTCAAAACCCGAACTACACTAAATGCAACATCGGGATAGAAATTGTTGAGGATACATGTTGCAAACAAGGAAACTTTGGAAGACACAATTTTTGTTCCTCTTAACTTGTTAAAAAGCGTATATTCTCAAAGTTTCTATGCAGCTTAGGGATTAAATAACTATCCCACGTATCGAAAAAGCCAAAACCCAGCCAACCATAAGCAAACTCCCCCCTGCGAACAACCTACCTTCTTTACCTTCTTCTGGTGGGCCAGTGATTCTCATGGTAATAAAAAACAATCCCAACAACACAGCCAGTAGCCAAATTGATAAATTATTAACGCCCAATCCCGCACCAAGCACTGCACCTATTCCTCCCCACACATAAGGCAATTTGAGTATATTTATGAGTTCATTCATACTCTGAAGAATACACTGCGATTATATCGTTTGCAATGTGATAAGCGCATACTCAAATTACAGCTCACCTACCAGGAGGAAACTATGATTACAGGATTCAACCATTCAGGGTTCGTAGTCAGAGACCTAGACAAAATGGTTTCTTTTTACCGGGATGATTTGGGACTCCAAATAGAAAGAGAGATCGACAGCAGAGCCCCTGAAACGGGTGACCATACTGGTATCCCAGGAGCCCATAGGACTTTGATATTTGTGGGAAAGGGTGGCGGCCACGCTTTGGAATTGGTGTACTACATTTATCCGGACAGTCCTAGTGGACATTTGAACCGTAACCAACTGGGAGCCGCTCACGTTTGTTTCAACGTTGAAAATATAGAGGAGCTTTATCAAGATCTCACAAATAAAGGGGTCAAATTCGTAACGCCTCCGATAATGACCGATACAGAGACTGGAGGTAGACATGGAATTTGCTATTGCCAAGATCCTGAAGGAAATTGGCTGGAATTTATACAGGCCGATTAAATGTTATTCGATCTCGTAAATCTGAATTCTGTGACGGTTAGATTCCACAACGTATAACCGATTGTTGTCATCTATCCTTACCGACACTGGTCCCCAAAAAAAAGGCTCTGTTTGGGAAGATATATGATAGGGGTTATTTAAATGATCCGGAACATCCGGGTTCAGATCAGATATTTCCCGGGTCTCCATCTCATCTGGATTTGATTCAAAAAAATCTTTAGCCCAGTCAGAAAGAGTCGCTTCACCTCTAAGGCTAGCAATCACTTCCCCCTCGGAATTAAATACCTGAAGCCTCTCATTACCCCAGTCGGCGACATATATATTGCCGTTTTCATCTATTGATACGGCCGACGGTCTTATTAGTTGTTCTTTCTTCACCGTCGAATCCCCAATCGTTTTCAAATGATGCCCATTGGAATCGAATTTTTGGACTCTATCATTTCTCCAGTCTGCTACATAAACATTGTCTTCTGCATCTAAGCCCAAACCCCATGGCAAATTAAATTCACCTGCCTCTGTTCCCCGGCTACCCCATTGAGACAAAAATATACCATCCGCAGTGTATTTCTGAATCCTATGGTTTCGTTGATCGCAGATATAAACTGTTCCAGATGAATCAGTACCTATACCCGCCGGACCGTTAAATTCACCTTCCGATTCACCTTTATATCCCCATTTTCCTAGAACCTCACCTTCATCAGAGTAAATTGTTATCCTGTTAGTGTGCTCATCTGTTACAAGTAGTCGACCTTTCGCATCAAATGCCATCGCCACAGGCAACATCATTTGACCGTCACCATCTCCGAATCCGTAACCAAATTCATATAGATACTCTTCATCAAGATTACAGACGCCTACCCTTATCGCGTTTCTTCTGGCAGGATCACATCGATTCAATACAAATATATTGCCCTCTGGGCCAATGGCAACATCGTATGGGTTAGCGAATCCACGGCCATTGAAACCGTTATTGACTATACCTATTGTTTTAAGGTACCTAATACTAACCGTATTAGTAATCACCATGATTTCAACCTCTAAATTTTCGTGGTTTAAGCTAGCTGGTATTCCCGAGTCGAGGCAATCATTCCCATCAGGCGAGCAACCCGGGCAGATCCGTCTTCATCAGTTTTTCCATTTTTCAGCTGTAGGTCACCTTGGGATTCCGCAAATTCAATCAACCCGTCCCTTGTATCTGCTCCCACCTGTATGGGTCCCATAAAATCCAGACATGAATCGACCAAATTTTCAGGATGAATAAAATCTCTGTAACCAGAAATGACTCTCCTAATTATGTCTTGAACTCCATCTTTTGTCGGGTCGCTTAATTCCTTAGCAGCGAAATTGATACGCTCAACCAAGGAACCGCTATCTATCCACTCCACTCCTTCATGCCACCCTTCAACGGTCGGGGGTGCGAGCAATCCCTGACCCATAAACATTGTTTGTGCCCATAAAGAATGCACGTCCAAAGTGGGTTCCTGATAGCTACCCGCTAATCGCGCCGTGCCCACAACAGATTCTACGGGGCCTTTTACTCTCGAATATCGACATTTTTCTGATGTGAAATAATCCGAGTTAAAAAGCGTTCTCAATACAGCGGACACATTAAATCCGGATTTAAAATAAGACTCCATCATTGCTTTTATTACCTGTTCTCCGTCATCGTCTACTTCGTCAGAGGCGAAATATTGGAACAACCTTGTCGATAAAAACTTCGCAGTCGGTTCCTGGGTGACAATTATGTCAACAATATCCTCCCCGTTGAAATCTCCAACTTCGCCCAAGAATTTTTTCTCACTACTATCATGATCGTCTACACGATATTCATAGTGCCAGGCTATTCTCCCGTAGGGCCATATAGAATCCTTACTTGCCCTTACTGACATGTATTCAGCATTTTTTAAAGTCCATCCGGTGAAAGCTTTGGCACAGTCTTTTATGTCGTCTTCTGAATAATTACCGATGCCCATGGAGAATAACTCGAGCAATTCCCTACCATAGTTCTCGTTGATGGCTTCCTTATGATTTTCATTATTATCGAGCCACAGAATCATTGCGGGGTCCCTAGACAACTCAACTAGTAAATCTCTGAAACTACCAAATCCGTATTGTCGAAACATTTCAATTTGATTAAGTAGTGACCGGGCTTGATTCAGTTTGGCGTAGCCTGTCGCAAACAACCCATGCCAAAATAAAGTTAATTTTTCTTCCAGAGGGTTGCTCGTAGTTAGCATGCGGTATAGCCAATAAGCACCCGCGCCATCCAGTTGTCTCAATTCTGATTGGTCAACGTGATAACGTCGGATTAGATCATCGGGCATGTGATTGGATTCACCAGGGTCCAGCAATTTATCCACCGTGGCCTTATAACCATCGCTCAAATACTCTTCCAGTTCATTGCGGGTGGCACCAAACCCAGCCCGCCTCATAAGATGGGCCATTAAAGAAACATCCTGACTCATATTTCTCACCTCTGAATAGTTATCTTTTAGTGCCAAATCCGATTCTATTAGTCTTATTATTTAGGCATTGACGAAATCAAACTGCTCAAAGTGACCATTTACTATCGGAACTGGGTCCAACCCAAACCATTTTTCAACAATGGTCGAATAAGTAGACCGGAAATCGTTGTTGAAATGTAAATCTCCTTCCAAGTGATCCGCCTCTTTTATCGAGGGATACTGTCCATACATTCCACCTTTAATTTCACCCCCGATGATAAATGCAACACCGCCAGAACCATGATCAGTGCCAGAACCATTGTCCTTGATACGCCTTCCAAATTCAGAGAATATCATCACTACGACTTCATCCTCACGTCCATGTTCCTGCATATCGTCGTAGAAATCTCCCACCGCACCAGACACTTCATCCCAAAGTTTTGCATGTGTAAGGATTTCCCCTGAATGAGTATCAAAACTACCATGTTGTGTATAAAAGACTCGAGTGCCGAAATCAGCGAGCAAAACCTGAGCTATACTTTTCATTCCTTGGGCAATAGGATTTGCGGCGTATTCAATAGCGGAACTATACTTTTGGGGAGCAGTCCTAAGTATATCTGCACCTTTCAAGGCATCCATTCCTGTCTGGCCTAGAAAATTGAGAACCGGGTCCTTTCCCTGTACGCCACCATACATGTGAGCAAATGCGTCAAGCGCAAGCTTTTTTGCTGACTCGTCTTTTATATCTGGGAATAAGCCATACGTGTCCAAGTTACCCACTGACGCAACAGGGACTCCTCGAACCCCGAGGGCTCTTGGTAACCCCCTACCGAAGTTCACACCAGTCAAGACATTTTCAGCATTCGGATCCAGATCTCTAATAACTCTGCCAAGCCATCCTTCGGTGCCTATTTCGTCAGGCTGAGCTGTGTGCCAAATATCCATAGAGCGAAAATGAGATCTATTTGGATTGTCATAACCAATACCGTTTATGACAGCAACTTTACCTTGATCAAAAAGTCTTTTGATCGGTGCTAAATGGGGGCTAAAACCATAAATTTTATCTATAGGAAGGACCTCGTTTTGTTCAATATGGACGGTCCTCCTAAAGTCGTAATACTCCTCATCGCCATAGGGAACTACAGTATTCAAATAGTCGTTTCCACCCGAAAGCTGAACAACAACAAGTGATTTGCCTTTGTTTCCCATTAAATCCCCCTATTGATTTATGACTTACGTGAAATGAAATTAAGTTCTGAATAGGGAGATATTACTACCTAAATTATTGTAATTCAATCCATATAACGAGCCAATGACTTTATTTGTATTGCCAATTTAGTAGTAGTGTTCTCATGTAAATGAGTAAAATATGTCTTCAATTCACAAAAATTCACTAATATGGGGTGGAATCGTGTCTTCATCACCAATTTCAAAAACCTATTCCTTTAGTACCTTGCAGCAGGCAGGTGAGTACTTTCTTAAACAAGGCTGGACAGATGGTCTTCCAATTAATTTACCCACCGAGAAGGAAGTTTCTAAATTTATGGACCTTTCGGGTAAATCTAATAAAGACATTATAGGAATTGAGCCGGTCAAAGGCAGGGAAATCACAATGGAGAAAGTTGCCATCAACTCAGTGATGGCTGGTTGCAAACCAGAATATTTTCCAATAGTGCTGACAGCGGTCGAGGCATTAGTTGAATCAAAATTTAATCTTCACGGGATCACCGCTAGTACCATGGGAGCAGGCATTTTAACGCTTGTGACTGGGCCAATCGCAAAAGAAATAGGGTTAAATGGTGGAATAAGTCTTTTCGGCCCGGGACATCAAGCAAACGCAACGATTGGCAGGGCTCTTCGATTAGTCGTTATTAATTGCACCGGTTCCAGATCGGGAGAAATTGACAAAGCCACCCTAGGGCATGCTGGTAAATATACCTGGTGCATAACTGAGAATGAAGATTTCCGACCATGGCCCAACACAGGAGAGGACAGAGGTTTTTCGAAAAATACCAACACCGTTTCTGTGTTCGCAGGTCTATCTCCGATCCAAGTAAGTAATCACTCAAGCCAAGATCCCGAAAACATACTTGGAAGTTTCAGAGATGCCCTTTTCGCTGCAGGTCCCAACCAAGGAGAGATAGTAATAATTTTTTGTCCTGAACATGTGCAATCTTTCAAAAAAGCTGGATGGACCAAGAACCAGATTAGAGATTTTCTTTATGAAATGGCCGTAAGGACAAACGACGAGTGGGGATTCGGATCTATACCCCCAGGGCCCAGACCAACAGGCTCTGAGATAACACACTCCGCATTGACACCAGAAAGCTTCACATTACTAGTGGGAGGGGGTGCGGCAGGAGCTTTTTCATGCGTTATACCACTTTGGGCAGGCGGAGTAGGATCCCAATCTGTCACAAAAGAATTAATTTAAAGTCATATAGCCAAGTGTAAATCGCAAGATACTGTATGATAGGGAAAAGAAAAAGGGGGAGCTTATGGTTGAAGGAATTAGAGTTTTGGATCCGACAATAGACGCCAATTCGCAGAATTCCCTACTGGCGATACGCCCGGAATCGCTCAATGGTTTGACGGTAGGGCTGCTTGCCAACGGCAAAAAGAACTCTGTAGAAATACTCCAATACGTGTATGAGATTCTCAAAGATGATCATGGGCTAGGGGCTGTTATTGAGGATAACAAAGGTAACGCTTCAAGACCATGCCCTCCGGACTTGCTAGAAAAGCTAGCCAATCAATGTGATGTGATTATCACAGCCTCGGGTGATTGAGGGTCATGTTCTTCGTGCAGTGTGCACGACGGAATTCAATTTGAGAAAAGAGGTTTACCTGCCGCAGTAATATGCACGGAACCATTTGTGAGTAGTGCCGTGGCTATGTCCAAAATGGGAGGGATTCCGGAATTTCCATTTGCAGTAGTACCTCACCCACTTGGAAGTTTGGATGAAAACTCATTGAGAGAAAGGGCCAAGGAAGTAGCCGGGGATATTGTCAAAATACTACTAGAAGGTTAACCGCACGGCTTCCCCTAAACCATATAATTCATCTTCTGGACAATTAATACACCAAAGGATTCTTCACCTTTGATAACAACCCTGCCGTCCGCAATAGCCGTATCTGGATCCCACCTACCGCAAGCCAAACAAAGAAAGGCTTCACTACCCATCTCCAGCTTAATTGTTGCCTGAGGTAATTCAGGTACTAGCACCGCTCTTTTTTCCACAACTTTTACTCCTATATCAAAGGAGTGTGGTCCGTGAATCTTAAATCTGACAGAGCTTCCTTCCGGGGCATTGACTTTTTTACCAAAAACATATGGCATAACATTGGCCATTCTTTGGAAAGAATGTTCAGCTACTGGACCTGAAAGGTTTCCCTGTTTTCCAATTGCCCGACGAATGTCTTGTTCGTGTATCCAACAATCAAAAAGCCTCACCGAAACCTGATCTGCCACACTTCCTTGCCCAATCGGAGACTCGGCGGCAGATCTGAAGTCAGACTGAGACTCCAAGATAATGAGTCTTTCTGCATTGACATTTCGGAATTCTTGTATCAATTCCTTTACCGTATTAGAGCGTCTCGACACCACATCTACCTCATTCTTAAATCCTTGGTCATTCCTAAGGTGGCTGGTATCTCGCAGATCCACATTCGGCACATCCCGGCCAAGCAACCTGTGTTCAATTCCAATTAGGTGAGCGATACAATCTTTGACCGTCCAGGTGGGACAATCTGTACTAGTGTTCCAGTCATCCACATTTAAGGTAGCACAGAGATCTTCCAACGATTGCCATACTGACTTCTGTAAATTCAGTAAAGCCTCTTTTTGAGTAGCCATGATTTAGTCTATTTATCCCTATCCGATACCCATCTTCACTATGAAATCGAATTCGTCTTTCCCGACGGGTTGGACCGACAAACGGGAATTTCTTACTAGAACCATTTCCGAAAGCTCAGGGATTTTTTTGATATCTTGAAGGGATATAGGCGTCTTAAATGTCAACTCAGCCTTGATATCAACCATAAACCATATCGGGTTGTCTGGAGTACTTTTAGTATCTGGATGTTTTGAATCCGGGTCCCAAGCCGTGAAATCCGCATATCCATCCTTGACTACTACGGCGGTTCCAACAACAGCAGAAGGTTTTGAATTTGAGTGGTAAAACAATACACCATCGCCAATTTTTATCTCATCCCGTAGGAGATTTCTAGCTTGATAATTCCTAACCCCGTCCCATTCGGCTGTGGCCTTGTGTTCGGATTTAAGTTCTTCAAAGGAATAATCAGACGGTTCTGACTTCAGCAGCCAATATTTCTTTTCTCTCATTCTCTCCTCCGCTGGAACGTCGGGATGAATTATACGCACATCCCCTACCATTTCTTGTAATTCCTTTCCAGAAGTTCTAATACGCTGGAGGCTTCAACAGCCGAACGTCCGACAGGCTCCTTTTCTAAGAATCTCTTGAGATCCTCTATAGATTGCTTTTGATGGCCTATCCTAAAGCCTATCATCCCCCTATCTCTAATCTCAAAAACGTTGTCCGGCTCAAGGCCAACTATTAAATCTATAACCCTGTAGGCTTGTTTACTTTTACCTTCATTTAAGTAAATGTATTTCAAATTTCGCAACAATCTTACAACTATGTATTTGTCATCTACTGGCAACAAATAACGTTCGTCCCAAGTGATCGAAGCCGATATATGATCATTAAAGATTTTCTCACATTCATCTTTACTCAACACCGTCCCGTTATTGAATACGTCTATGTAAAATGTTTCAGTTTCATCATTAGCACGAACAAGGAAATGTCCTGGCATCCCAATCCCTTCAACATCGATCCCCAGCCTAGAGGCAATCTCCATGTAAACTATGGCTAGGGTAATTGGTATCCCTTGGCGCCTGTTCAAAACTTCATTTAGGAAACTATTTTTGTGATCGTAATAATTTTTAACATTCCCTGAGAAACGTAGTTCTGAAAAAAAATACTCACTGATTTCATTTAGCTTTTGCAAAAGGCTTGAATTTGACTGAATTCTCCGGGACAACACTGATTCCAATTGTGTGAATGAGGCCAATTCATCATCAACGTTGATTTCTGGATATTCCAAGGTTGAAACTAGTAACCCTAAAGCAGCTAAACTCACCGAGGTATTATTTAACTCTGTCTGTATCCTGCAAAGTAATTTCAATCCTGCACCCATAGGTTACCCGAGACAATACATCAGCCATATGGCGGGAGCGCGAGGGAGTCGAACCCACCGCACCAATCGAAGGATTGCTGCCAACGGAGTTGAAGTCCGCAGAGACCACCAGGCCTCATCCGCTCCCAGGTTAAGTTGTTCCCCAGCATTGAATAGGTAATTTAATAAAGTTATCCAGAAAGGGCGTCATCAATTTTCTTTTGAATTATGGATTTGGGAACAGCGCCCACTATTTGGTCGACTGGTTTCCCGTCATTAAATATCAAAAGAGCAGGGATTCCTCTGATGTTGTAGTCCAAAGAAGTTTGTCCATTGCTATCGACGTCTAATTTTCCCACTTTGATTTTACCTTCATACTCATCAGCTATCTGCTGAACTACAGGGGCTATCATCTTGCATGGCTGGCACCAATCAGCCCAGAAATCAATGAGCACAGGTATATCTGAGTTTAGCACTTCTTCCTGAAAATTACTGTCCGTTATTTCAACAGTGTCGGCCATGACATATTCTCCTTACCACCTGAGTAGGTCTTTAATTTAACGTATCTCGCTTGTCTGCAATTTAACTCTAATTGTTGTCTTTCCAATAGTCGATGAAATCTACTGGTATGTATTCAACTTCATCCCAAAATATTGTACCTAAAATCAGTCCCTTTGGCACATCAAAAACCAAACTGCCCGATACCTGAAAGCCTTTTGCTAGCTCTATTTCCCCCCATAAAACCGGCGTTATTTCTAAGACATCAGGATCTGCTTTTATAGCTCCCGAAATCTCCTTGGAACGTGCGAAGGGATCTATTGCATTAGATTTCTTTCCCCTCCGATCACCAAGTGTCGCAGCATCTGGGTCCACAGATATCGGTATAACCGTACTGCTTCTATTAACTATCGTCGCGTTAACAACGGCTAATTTCCTGTTCGATGCACTGGGTGTTATGATCCTCGTGATGCCGTCTTGGGTATAAAAAGCCTTGGAAACAACTTGAGGTCGTGAGGCATGTATTTCAAGGTTCCTGCCAGTTCTTCCCATATCTAATTGTTCCGAGTTACAGGACACAAACACAGTGATTGAGATTAAACAGGCCGACAGGACAGCCAAAACCGATCTAAAATTAATGAAATTAACCATAGCTTCTCTAAATGTTTTAACTCTTAAAATACAGGCTCAACAATCTATCACATCGTAAATCAAGGATGGGCCGATAAGGAAGGCAAATCACGAAGCTTTTTTATGAGATTCGGAAGCACCTCCATAAGATAATTTACATCTTCGTCAGAGTTATCCCGACCCAAAGTGATTCTAAGGGTACCTTGAGCTAACTCAGCGGAATGGCCTATCGCTAGCAAAACATGAGACGGCTCCAGTGAAGCTGATGAACATGCACTTCCACTAGAAGCACAAATTCCAGCAAAATCTAAGCCTAGAAGAATAGGTTCGCCCTCGACCCCGTGGAAAGATACACTGACATTATTAGGAAGTCGGTCGGTTAAATGACCGTTTACAGTCATCCCTTCGACTTCATCTCTTAGTTCTCTAATTATCCTATCCCGCTTGGCAGATAAGCTAACCCTTAGTTCTTCCCTATCCTTTACCGCTAGCTCTAAAGCCTTTGCCAACCCTACTATTCCTGGTACGTTCTCGGTGCCAGATCGATTCTGTCGTTCCTGACCACCTCCCATTATCAAGGGTTCAAAAGGGGTACCTCTCCTCAAATAGAGAAGCCCGGCGCCTCTCGGTCCATGAAATTTATGGCCAGAAGCACTTAGCATATCAACCCCTAAATCTTTTACATTTACCTCTAGTGAGCCAGCCGCCTGCACTGCATCTGTGTGAACCAATATGGTCTTCCCTTTTTCCCGGGCTAATGATTTGACAGATTCTGCAATCTTTTTGATAGGTTGTATTGTTCCAATCTCATTGTTTGCCATCATCACACTGACAAGAATAGTGTCGTCTCTTATAGATTCCAAAACCTCATCTACTGAAACGGTCCCATAGGAATCAACAGGCAGATAAGTTACATCAAATCCAAATTGTTCCATCTGCTGACAAGTATGCAAAACGGCATGATGTTCAATTTCAGTCGTTATAATGTGAGTACCCAAATTACGCATTGCCGAGGCAGCGCCTTTAATTGCGGCATTATCTGACTCTGTCCCACCACTAGTAAATACTATTTCGCTAATTCTCGCGCCAAGTATCCGTGCGACTGATTCTCGGGATTCATCAACCGCCTTCCTCGCCTCCTGGGCCAGGGTATATATACTTGAAGGATTCCCATAGCTGAATTGCAAATATGGCAACATGGCATCCAAGACTTCAGGTCTCATGCGAGTAGTCGCGGCGTGATCAAAATATATGATTCTATTTTCCGCCTGTGTCATGTAATCAATCCTCCCAATCACTACCAAACGTTCCTCTATAAATATTAGCATGCATATTTCCTATAGATAGGTCTGGCAAAAAGGTGAAATTATCATTGTAATTGTGAAGGAGGTTAAAATATGCTTGTACACTGGAACCGGTTAGATTAACATTCCTCAGTTCTCTTCTTACCGCCAACCAATTCAGGGTAAAATATGGTGCGTAGGAATTAAGGATTACATAAGTGATTGATGCGATAGACATAACTAAATATTACGGTGATTTCCCTGCCATAACGGGTCTGAATTTTTCGGTAGAACAAGGAGAAATCCTTGGTTTCCTCGGACCTAATGGGGCTGGTAAGTCGACCGCTATGAAAATATTAACCGGATTTATTCCACCTTCGTCCGGTACGGCCAAAATAGCGGGATATGACATTGTTGAACAGTCCCTGCTTGCTAGAAGGCACATAGGATACCTACCGGAAACAGTACCACTTTACGAGGACATGGGGGTCAGTGATTACCTGTCCTTCATGGGCCAAATCAGGGGAATGTCTTCATCACAATTAAAAAAACGGATAGACGAAGTAGTTGAACTCTGCAGGCTTGAAGAATATAGAAATACTATTATCGGCAAACTCTCTAAAGGGTATCGACAAAGAGTCGGAATATCACAGGCAATATTGCATGAACCCGATGTTTTAGTTTTGGATGAACCCACCATAGGAATTGATCCGATCCAAGTGGTAGAAACTAGGCAATTAATAAAAAATCTAGGCGAAGAACACACTTTGATATTAAGTTCACACATTCTTCCGGAAGTAAGCATGATCTGTGACAGAGTCATCATTATTCACGAAGGGCAAATCGTTGCTGTAGACGATCCTAGCAACTTAGGCACCAATTTATCAGGGATAGAAAGGGTGGAAATTGAAGTTAAAGGGCCTAATAGGGAAATACTCCCTGCGCTGGAAGAATTAGACGGAATACAATCAATCGAAAGAATTCCAGTAACAGGGGGAGCTTATCACAGGTATCATATTACAGTAGATATAGGACGAGATCTTCGGCACGATTTAGCCAAAGTAGTTGTGGCTAACGGGTGGGAACTTTTCAAACTGCAATCTCTTGGTATGTCTTTAGAAGAAATATTCCTGAGGCTCACAATAGAGGAAGAGGAACTACCCAGTCCACCGGGGGAAGCTTCTTGACAAATTTAATCGCTATCACCCGAAAAGAAGCAAAAGCCTATTTTTCGACTCCCTCTGCCTACATAGTCGGAGCTATGTTCTTAGTTATAATTGGGGTGTTTTTTGTATTTGATGTGAGTAAGCCATTTGCTGAGGCCGGAGTGAGAGGACTTTCCGATTGGGCAAGTTTTTTCATTGTGTTCCTAGCACCTCTCATTACAATGAAGCTGCTAGCTGAGGAGCAAAAATTAGGGACCCTGGAATTATTATTAACAGCCCCAGTCCGGGAATGGGAAGTGGTTTTAGGCAAATATCTCGCTAGCTTCTTGATGCTTTTAGCAATCCAATCGGTAACTTTCTATTACGTTTTCATCGTCTATTTTTTCGGCAATCCGGACACCGGCCCAGTAATCAGTGCCTATCTCGGATTAGTCCTACATGGAGCGGCGGCTCTGGCAATCGGTATGCTAGGTTCATCCCTTTCAGGTAACCAAATAGTATCAGCTGTAGTCGCAACAGCTATATTGCTGATATTTACGTTTATAAACAGGGTTTCATCATTGATGGATGGGGCTCCTGCAGAATTCATCAATGCACTCTCCTTTAATCCTAAGTTATTGGATTTCAGCAGAGGGGTTATCGACCTATTTCATGTAGTCTACTTCCTGAGCATTGTAGCGATATTTTTATTCCTATCGATACGTTCCCTCGAAACAAGAAGGTGGAGGTAGGAATGGCACTTCAACCTCAAATAGATGATGATTCTTATGCCAAAATAATATTATCGTCCATCAAATCTCCAAACTTTTGGAGCATTATATTAGGATTCGTAGGCATATTCGCAGTCATTCTTGGCGGTTCAATTCATTTAGCTTTTGATGATCTCAAAGATTTATCGCTGTGGGTTCTCATGGCCGGCACCGGACTAATATTACTAGCACTAGTACTATCACCAAGAGCAGTGGCAATGTTCCTTGCCGGAAGAAAAGGAAGATACGGTGTAAACGTGGCCATTATGACACTGGCATTCTTTGTAATTCTCCTAATAGCCAATTATTTAATGTATCAAAACCCAAAGAGGATTGATGTGACGGCCACAAGGTTTTTCACACTTTCTGAACAGACTTATGGAATATTGGATAACCTTTCCAAAAACAATCAGTCAGTTCATGCCTATGCTTTCTTCGTGTCCTCAGTTTCCTCAGACAACCAACGGCAATCAGCTGAAGACCTGTTAAACGAATTTGACAGGAGATCTACCAATTTCAGTTTTTCATTTGTGGATCCTGAGCTAAACAGGACGGAAGCATTGAGATATAACGTGACGACTTACCCCTCAATTGTGTTTGAAGCAGATGACGGCAAATTCGAAGGCGTTACTCTTTTAACAGAACAAGATTTCGTAACCGGCATATTAATAGCAACAGGGACGGAGCAAAAAGTCATTTATTTCCTAACTGGACATGGTGAGACATCCGTGTCTAGAGACCCCATGACTGGTGCAATCGGATTGGAAGGCCTAGATCTAGCAATAGAAGGCATGCAAAGAGACAATTATTTTGTGATGCCTTTGAATTTGAAACAGTTTGAAACTGTGCCTAGCGATGCTGCCGTATTAATAATTGCGGGACCTAAGGACAATAAAGACTTGGATGAGTCTGAACTAACAGCGATTTTGAAATATATTCGAGACGGCGGAAGAATTTTAATGCTACTTGATCCGAATCCACCACAAAAATTTAACGGCCTGGCCGCTCTTTACGGAATAGCAATATCCAGTGAACATGTGGTAGATGCGGTGAGTAATGTCTCAGGGGAAATGCTCACCCCAATGGTGCAAAAGGCCAACGGTCAATTTACCACAAGTAACTCCAGCCCCGGCCTTACTATAGCTGATGATATATCGGTAACAGTTTTCCCAGATTCGGCTGCAATACTCAGTCCCCCAGCTGAGGAATTTGCCCTAAGAGACCATATTAAATTCACCCCTCTTGGCATGACTACCCCGGCGAGTTGGCTAACCAAAGATCCCGAGGATCTTACATATTCTTCAGAGAAGCAACAGGGGCCTTTTCCTGTATCTGCTGTGATTGAGGCAACAGGAATGTATTCTGATTTAGGGGCCACTCACCAACTTGCAAAAATCGTTCTATTTTCCGACTCAGATTTTGCCAGCAATAAATACTTCGCCAGCATGGATAATTCAGATATTTTCCTCAATTCAATCAACTGGCTCGCCGATGATTTTGAGTTGATATCCATAAGGCCCAAACTACTGCCCTACAGGGAACTGGTTGTGAACAGTAGAGAAAGGGATTTCATTAAGTGGTCCAGTTGGACACTCCCTCCGACCTTCATGCTCTTCATGGCTTTGGTTGTATGGTGGAGACGTAGATAAGAGAGATCAAAATTGAATCTTAAAGCCACTTTAGCATTAATAATACTGGCAGTTGTTGCTGTTGCAGTTTACATATTTAATCCTTTTGCCCAAGAGGATAAAAAACCTCCTCCAAAGCCTTGGTTTTACCAAGTTTCAGTAGATGATATGACGTCAATCCGAATCACTCATAAGGACAAAAGTGAATCATTTGTCAAAACCCCCTCGGATACCTGGGCATTTGATTGGGATATCTTGATCCCCCCTAATCACAATAGATGGGGTGGTATTGCTTTTATACTTGGAGGACCACAAACGAAACGGGATCTGACGGAGACCACTACCATAATAGAGGATCCAGCCCAATACGGCCTCGACAGCCCTCATACAATAGTAGAAATCGGGCTCACCCTTGATAGGACATTAGAATTCAGACTTGGAGACAAAACTACCAACGGTTGGCACCACTACGGCCAGATCGTGGGATTCCCTCAATTATTTCTGATAGCCGACACGTGGGGTGATGTACTTGCTCGATTGGCAGTAGAACCACCCTACCCCAAATGGTATATCGAACGAACTACAGACCAAATCAGCGAAATAAATATCTTCCCCAAATCAGAAGATGTCAAAACCGACAAGGCTCAGCTGAACTTCAAAAGAGAAAAAGACGGAACTTGGCGAGTAATCGATTACCTCGCCGGCACAGAATCCCACTTGGTCGATGATGCCAAATGGCAGAAACTTTTACCTACAATCAAAAGACCTTCCGGGGTTGATGTTGCAGTCCACAAAGTTCGGGACCGAGATTATTCCCAATGGGGCATAGGAGACAACTCAGCGGCAGTGGAAATACGCTTCCAAAGCACGACAGAGCAAGGTACAGCATACACTGACGGCTCCTTACTGTTAATTGGTGACCTTGAACCCGGAGGGGAAGCCTATTACGGTAAGTCTGCACAAGAAGGAGTGACTCAACCAGTATTACTATTTCCCAAAGTGTGGGTAGAAACCATATTTGGGTTATACGAAGATATTCCATACGCTGATTAAATTTAACTGAATCGACCACTTAAAATTCGGAAGGGCTCTTGATTATGGATGCTGAAATTATTGCAGTGGGAACAGAGCTACTCATGGGGGAGTTGGTTGATTCAAATTCAGCTTTTCTAGCTTCTGAATTACCTAAATTAGGAATGTCATTAAAGATTGCTGTCAAAATCGGAGATGATATCAACGACCTTTCAAAAGGAATAGAATCAGCATTAACTAGATCTGATGTGGTAATAACCACGGGGGGTCTTGGCCCAACTTCTGACGACCTGACGAGAGAATCAATCGCCAAATTTTTTGAGGAAGAAATGGAAGTTGACCCCACACTTCTCAATGATTTAGAGGAAAATTTTGCGATGCGCGGGATCATAATGCCAAAAACTAACATCAAACAGGCCACTTTAATACCTTCATCCATTCCCCTACCTAATCCAAATGGTACTGCACCCGGTTGGTTTGTAAATAAAAACTGCAAAATAGTGATAGCAATGCCTGGGCCTCCAATGGAATTAATTCCTATGTGGAAAGACCATGTGGTAGATAAACTTACGGCTTTTTCAGACGGGGTTTCAATTGCAACAAAAAATATCAAAACATTCGGCCGCTCTGAAGGAGAATTAGATGAAGTACTGTCGCATCTTTTCGGACAAGAAAATCCTTATCTTGGAATTTATTCAAAGCAGGATGGCATACACCTCAGAGCAATAGCAAAATCAGCTACATACGCGGAAGCCGCCTCTCTAATCAGCCAAATCGAATGCCAAATCATTGAAAAGGTAGGTGCCAATTTTATCTGGGGTCAAGATGACGACACTCCTGCAGAAGTGGCCACCAATCTCCTTCAATCGAAGAATCTCCAACTCTGCGTCACTGAATCGTATACAGGAGGATCTGTCTGTGGCCTTGTTTCTGAGTGTGAAGTGTTCGACGAGATATTCGTTCAAGGATTAATAAAAACTCCCAGCACGAAGCCAATCCTTGACTATCGAGAACCCAATCAACCCTGTAATGACTTCTGTAAAGCAGACTTGCACCTTAATATATCTCCCCTACTACTAGAAAACCCAACCCACCACTTTGGAACTGTCCATTTCAGGATAAGTAGTCATCATGAGACCACATGCATATCTGGGAAATATAGAACCGGAAACTCCAGGATGAGGCAGAGAGCTTCAAATCACGCCTTAATTGAATTGATACGATTTGTGAAAGCAAACTATAAATAACTGGTCGGGGAGACAGGATTCGAACCTGCGACCCCGTGCACCCCATGCACGTGCGCTACCAAGCTGCGCTACTCCCCGATAGACCATGAAGAATAGCACGCCAACTTAAAGGCATCAATAAAATATGCCGTTGTGGAATAGTTTTGATTCTATTGTTAAACTTCCCCACAACCCTATTACCAATGAGTGGACTGGAGAAAGGTGTTTCTAATGACTACTATTTCTAAAGTATTACTGTCACCTAAAGAGATTCGGGAACTAATACGACGCGGCGAATTTAAACGTCCCACCTCGGGTGCCGCGGCTGGTTACGTTCAAGCTAATTTGGCTATTCTTCCAAAAGAATATGCTTTTGATTTTCTTCTTTTTTGCCAAAGAAACCCTAAACCTTGTCCGCTGGTTGAAGTTTTGGAACCCGGCCAGGTTGAGGCATCCGTGACAGCACCTTCAAGTGATATTAGAACAGACGTGCCGTTGTACCGCGTGTATGAAAGCGGAAACTTAACAGCTGAAATAAGTGATCTTAATGAATTATGGGAATCCGATTTTGTCTCATTTCTGTTAGGTTGCAGCTTTTCTTTTGAATCCGCCCTAATAAATAACGGGATAAGACTTCCTCACTTTGAAAATGGGACCAACGTCTCCATGTACATAACCAACATACCAACAGTGCCAGCAGGCCCATTTTCTGGACCGATGGTGGTCTCAATGAGATCAATACCACAGGAAAAAGTAGTGAGAGCTGTTCAGGTCACATCACGATTCCCTGGTACGCACGGGGCCCCCGTCCACATTGGAAACCCGTCAGCAATTGGGATAGCCAATTTATCCCAACCGGATTTTGGAGACCCCACAGTGATAAAAGAGGGTGAAGTACCCGTTTTTTGGGCTTGCGGGGTCACTCCTCAATCAGTAGCTATGTCGTCGAAACCGGCGATGATGGTGACCCACGCCCCAGGACATATGTTTATAACCGACATGAAAGATGAAGATTATTCTGTTCTATAGATAAAACTATGACACTAGAAGAACTCATACTTAGTCAGGATAAAAGAGGTATTTCAAAAATCAGAAATTCTCTTACTAGAGATTTCTGTTTCGACGCTGCTAGTTTCACATTAGCCAATCCCGGAAAAGTAATCATCACAACCGGATTTTACATTCTGAGTGCCGGAGCTGCTGAGACTGATGGCCCCCCTGGAGCGATAGCAATCGGAAACGCCTTGGAACAAATAGGATATGAGGTAGTCTACGTCACGGATAAATATTGCGATCAAATGATAAAGGCAATTTCAACAGAAACATCGAGAATCATAGAATTCCCCATTGAAAACCTTCGTGCAAGCAGAAAAATAGCATCCGAGATACTGGAAAAAGAAAACCCAGACCTTTTGATATCGATCGAGAGATGTGCCCCAGCTTCCGACGGACTGTACAGAAACATGAGAGACATGGACATCACTAGCAATACTGCAAGAATAGACCTTCTATTTGAAAAACATTACGCTAGCGTCGGAATTGGGGATGGTGGAAACGAGATCGGATTGGGAAATCTTTATTCAGAGGTTGAAAATTCTGAAGAGTTGGTCGGTTTCCCTGCAGAAACCAAAACGACAAAACTAATAATAAGCAGTGTTTCAAATTGGGGTGGATATGGGTTAGTAGCCGCAATATCCATTTTGAAAGGTAAAAACCTCCTCCCCTCAGTCGAAAAGGACATTCACAACATTAAAAAAATCGTCGCCATGGGAGCAGTAGACGGGTTCAGTGGAGACAGTATTGAAAAGGTAGACGGATTTACTTTAGACGAAAACGCCTCATTTTTGGAAAATCTCCATAGCTTTGTCCAAGATTCACTTGCTCATTAACCCTACCCTTGTATTCCAGACCGGATTACAAACTGTTACTTGCCTCTGGCACATTATTTTGTGTCCGTTTAGGAGTTTGGGTAACGTTTAAAGCATCCAGACCACGCCTTACTTGACCAAGTTGATTAGACAACTGTTCCTCTATGGAAGATAAAACTTCCTTAGAATAGCGGTCTGCACCTTGACGCAACTCAGCAGCTTGTTTTTCAGCATCGTTTATCAACGAATATGCTCGACGCTGAGCGTCTTGAATGACAGTTTGAACTTCGTCCTGGGCGCTTGTAACTAGTGTTTGGGCCTCGCCTGAAGCTGTAGCTACAATCTCTTCCCCTCTATTATTGGCCACTTTCAGAACTTCTGAATCTGAGACTTTTTCTTCTTGTTCAACTGAAGCCGCGGTTGACACCTGAGCAGCAGTGTTTCTTGCATCATCAAGGATTCTAGATGCTTCCATCTGCGCCTGGCTGATGATACTGTCCTTCTGGGTAATTATGGTTTGAGCCTCTTGAACTCCTGATGGCAGACTATTTTCTAACTCAGACAGAAGAATCCCTAGCCTGTCAGCATCTATCATCGTTTTCCCTCGGAAACCCGGAACCCGTGTACCGTTTTTACTTACCTCGATTAGTTCGTTGACGAGTTGATTAAGATCCATAATTAGTATCCTTCCTTTCTTATGCTAAACAAATCTAAATACGCTCTTTGAGTGCTTCCGCGATGTGAGAAGGCACTAAATTATCTATATTGGCCCCTAGGCGGGCGACTTCTTTTATCCTACTGGAATATATAAACTGGTGCTCCAGTGAACTCATCATGCACACTACATCGATATCAGGCGCCAAATTTCTCCACATAAGGGCCATTTCAAATTCTTGTTCAAAATCGAATCCGGCCCGTAGGCCCCGCAATATCACCTCTGCCCCAACCTCACGAGCCACTGTAGGGGCTAAACCCGTAAATGGAACCACTTCTATGTTGGTTATCCCGTCTAGAGACTTTTCAAATAAGGCGACTCTTTCTTCTGTATCAAACATTAAATTTTTCGGCGGAGCCTTGTAAACTCCCACTATCACTCGATCAAAAAGTCGAGATGCCCGCCTAGCAACATCAATGTGTCCATTATGGGCCGGATCAAAACTTCCTGGGTAAAATGCTTTAGCCACTTACAACCTCATATATAGTTATTTTGGAATCCCCATAGCTTTTATTGTTAATTCTATTCATATTTCCGTAAAAGGAATCTAAGTCCATATTTGATCTATGCTCCGCTACCACCCTACCTCCCTTATTGACGAATCCAGATTTTCCAACTTCACACATTACTCTATCCCAATCATCAAGTTCAAAGGGAGGGTCCAAAAATACCATGTCATATCCTCCTTCCGATTGCTCAACAAACTTAAAGGATTCACCTCGATGCACTTCTCCCACTCCATCCAGGCCCATAATTTTCAAATTATCTGCTATCAACCTGCAGTTTCGTCCAACCCTTTCCACAAAATCACATTTCAGGGCTCCACGACTGATAGCTTCTATTCCCAAAGCCCCGGTACAAGAGTAAAGATCCAGCACCCTGCTATCCACCACGGCATCCCCTAACATTGAAAAGAGTGCCAACTTTACCTTTTGCGTGGTTGGTCTGACACCTTTACCTCTGGCGGGAGAACCTATTGACCTACCTTTTAGGTAACCTCCCGATATCTTTATCACCTAGACAGATCCTTCAGTCATCTAAAATAAACCCACCTACTGGATGGTAACAATTCACAACTAGTTCGCAAAGCAAAATATGTGCTTTATTAAAGGCAATATTTATGAAAAAACTTTATCCTTCTAATGTTTGATCAATCCGATGTTTTACATGTACTTTTGGCACAGTTAAAATTAGCTAGCAATTTAAAACATTTTAGGGAAAAGGGGTCAATTTTGTCCCAACAAAACGAACAGGGATTTATGAAGGTACGCTTAGACAAAACGGCCTCGCTTCGTCAAAAAGGTATAGACCCTTACCCTACTAATTATAAAAGGACACATACCAGTAAACAAGCAGAGGAAGCATTCGAGTCAGCTGAAAATTCGAATATGGAATTCCATGAAACTATAAAGGTCGCTGGCAGAATAATGGGACGCCGTGGAATGGGAAAAGCTTCTTTCATAGACCTTTCTGATACAGATGGTCAAATACAAATTATAATGCGAAGCAACGTTCTCAATGAACATTATGAAATATTGAGTGACTTGGATATAGGAGACTGGATTGGGGCCGAAGGTACTTTATTTCGGACAAGAACTGGCCAAATTACTGTTCAAGTAGAGAGTTTTTCAATCCTATGTAAATCACTAAGACCACTTCCTGAAAAGTGGCACGGCTTGACGGATGTAGAAACGAGGTTTAGGCAACGATATTTGGATTTAATTTCCAATGAAGATGCAGTTAAAACAGCCAAGAACCGTAGTCTGCTGATCAGGACAATAAGGCAATTTATGTCCGACAGGGACTTTATCGAAGTAGAAACTCCTATGTTAGTACCGATAGCAGCCGGAGGAATGGCGCATCCCTTCACAACTCACCACAACGCTCTAAATAGGGATCTTTTTCTTAGGATTGCAACAGAACTGCATTTGAAGCGCCTGATCGTGGGAGGTATCGAAAAGGTTTTTGAAATCGGTCGCGTTTTCAGGAATGAGGGAGTAGACCTACAACACAACCCAGAATTCACAACTATGGAAAGTTATGAAGCATTTTCCGACTATAATGATGTTATGGAGATGGTAGAACAATTAGTCTCCTCGGCTGCTAAAACTTTGAATGGGTCTGAAACTGTCACATACGGGGATGAGGAATTAAAATTCTCTCCCCCTTGGCCAAGAATTGATCTGCGCAAAAAAATAATTGAAGTTAGCGGGATAGACTTCTTTGACCACTCAGAGCCTGATTCTCTTAAGACAGCTATGAGTAAAGCTGGTGTGGACGTAAGCCAGCAAGTTAGTTGGAGTGGACTTCTAGATAAATTGATTTCGGACAAGATAGAACCCACCTTGGTCCAGCCATGCTTCCTAGTGGACTATCCAGTAGCCATGTCCCCTTTAGCAAAAAAATCACCTGCCGATGACAGAATTGCCGAAAGATTTGAAGGATTCGTTTGTGGCATGGAAATATGTAATGCCTTCACAGAACTAAATGATCCGATTGACCAACGAGAGAGATTTGAAGAACAGGAGATGCTTAGACAAGAGTACCAGAACGAGGAAATGGACAGACTAGATGAAGACTTCCTGGTCGCTATTGAACACGGCATGCCACCCACCGGTGGCCTTGGCATTGGTATTGACAGGCTTACGATGCTTCTCACAAACAACCCATCTATCAGAGAAGTAATCCTGTTCCCACAATTAAGAAGTGACCGAATAGAAGGTTACTTATAAATGTCTGATTACACAGCCGATGTCATAGTAATTAACGCAAACATACATACTGTAAATAGTAAGGCTCCGCATGCGCAGAGTTTTGCCGTAAAGAACGGTAGATTTGTATCAGTTGGTACAAATTCAGATACTCAAATGCTAAGCGGTCCAAATACCGAGATATTGGATTTAACAGGGCATACAATAGTTCCAGGTTTCATTGACGCTCATATACATGTTCTCAGTAGTGGATCTCGCCACGTAATGGCTGCAGACTGCGATTTACGTAGTATCTCCGATGTTCAGAAGGCTCTAAAGAGAAGGGCGGAAAAAACTGAATCTGGTAACTGGGTACAGGGGTTCAAATATGATGATACTAAGACTGAAGAAAATAGATTTTTGACAACTTCAGACTTAGACAAAGTCAGCACCGAACTTCCTATATTTGTGTCTCACAGAGCAGGACACGTTTACTACGCCAACAGTAAAGCTCTATCTCTTGCAGGATATACAGACGATTCCCCCGATCCTCATGGGGGGAAATTAGGCAGAGACCCAAACACAGGAAAACTAAATGGAGTGATTTATGAAAGGGCAGTTGAGGCATTCAGAGAATTACTACCAACTGTAGATGCGGAAGACCGGCGAAGAGGACTCAAATTAATAAATGGAATGCTCAGCGAAGTTGGACTAACTAGCGTTCATGATGCAAGCGTATCCAATGATGAATTTGTAACCTACCAAGAAGGTCTAGAAAACGGAGACTTAGATCTCAGGGTTTACATGCTCATGGCAAAGGCGCACTTCCCTGCCCTCAGAGATGCTGGAATACGAACAGGATTCGGAAACGATCATTTAAAAGTTGGCGGCATCAAAATGGTCTCTGATGGGGCAATAGCAGCAAGGACCGCCTATCTGTCTGAGCCCTACATAGGCTCCGACCATGATGATTGTGGCATACAGGCCATGAGTCCGGAAGAGATAAATGAATCCGTCAGAGAAATACATTCAGAAGGCTTTCAGGTCTGCATACATGCAAATGGGGATCTCGCAATATCTATGGTATTGGACGCGTATGAGAAAGTATTGAAAGAGTTCCCAAGATCTAACCCAAGACACCGCATAGAGCACTGTACCCTTGTCAACCCAGAAATTTTAACAAGGATGAACAGAACCGGTACCATAGCCACCCCTTTCTGCACTTACGTCTATTACCATGGCGAAAAAATGCAATTTTACGGTGATGAGAGGTTAGAGTGGATGTTCGCACAAAAATCTTTCATGGAATACGGAGTCATGTCTACGGGGGCTACTGATTACCCACCAGGACCGTATGAGCCATTATTAGGTATCCAAAGCTGTGTTACTAGAACCGATATAAACGGAACTCTTTGGGGGCCAAGTCAAAAAATATCTGCCAGGGATGCTCTTCGAATCTACACCTTAAACGGAGCTTATGCTTCATTTGAAGAATCCCAGAAAGGTTCAATTGAACCAGGTAAATTAGCCGACTTTGTGGTACTTGAAGAAGACATATTGGATGTGGACCCTTTCTCCATCAAAGATATCAAGGTCTTAAAGACTGTGGTAGGAGGAAAACCTATTTACGAAATTTAGTCCGATTTCCGAACTGATATCGTGACTTGTTCTCCTTCCAATTCATAGCTTTCTGAATAGCTATCATCCAAACTTTCTCCTAATATGACTTCAGAAGCTAAAGTTTCCTGAAGTACATAATCATTAAAATTACCCACTACCCTCAAAATTTCAGCTGACCCATTTACAAACAAATCAATATGGTCAGATATTTCTAACCCTGCAGCTCTCCTAACATTCTGGATACTGTGAACCAATTCTCGGGCAAGTCCTTCATCTTTCAGTGAATCGGATATTTCTGTAGATATACCGACCGCATAGCCGCCATCAGTGGACGTAGAATAACCCTCCAACTCATCAGCATTTACCAAGATATCCTCTGGGTTTAATTCAAAGCCAGCAATATCTATGGTGCTGCCAGACTCGATAGCAGTCCTTACGCTATCAACATCGGCCTGTTCCAACGCTTCTCTAATCACAGCTACACCCCTGCCATATTTCGGTCCTAGAAGGGGCAAATTGGGCTGTAGCCGAAAGGTGACTATTTCTGAAGCATCATCAACTGGTTTTATCTCTTTGATATTGAGCTCATCTAATATCTGATCCTCTATAAGCCCCAACATATCTAGCTCACTAGCATTTCTAGTTTTAACAAACAATTCCTGCAAAGGTTGTCTTACTTTTATACCTGCTTTACTTCTCGCTGACCTACCCATACTAGATAACTGCATAGCCAGCCTAACCCTCTCTGTTAGGCCCTGATCAATCAAACTTTCATCACTAACTGGATACTCTTCCAAATGAACACTCTCCCTACCAAATGAGAATTTCGAAGCCAAATTCTGGTAGATTTTTTCGGTAACAAAAGGTATTACAGGTGCCATTAATTTTATTAAAGTCATCAGAACTTCATGCAATGTTGTATATGCGGAAAGTTTGTCAATATCTGAATCGGCAGCTCCGCCTGTAAGTAATCCTGATTTCCAAAACCTTCTTCTACTTCTCCTCACATACCAGTTCGAAAGATATTCAATAAACTCCTCAACTTCCCTGGTGACCCTCTCTGGCCTGAAGTTTTCAAGGTTGTCAGTGACTGTTTGCACCAGAATGTTTAATTCACTGAGGATCCATCTATCTAATTCAGTTCGATCTGACATGTCGGGGGGTCGGGTCTCGGGATCAAATTTATCAATATTGGCGTATGTAACGAAAAATGAATATACATTCCATAAAGGAATCAAAAATTGTCTACGTACCTCATCTGCACTGCCAAAACCAAAATTCAGATTCGAAGCGGGATTTTGACTAGCGAACTGCCAACGCATAGCGTCAACTCCCATCTTTTCGGCAGCATCTTCAAACCAGATGGCATTGCCTTTACTTTTATGCATCTCGTCGCCATTTTCGTCCCTCATCAAGGCATAACTGAAAATATTTTTGCAGGGTTCAGAGTCTGTCAAAACTGTACTCATCGTGAGTAAGGAATAGAACCAATTCCTATACTGCCCAGGGAAACTCTCAGATATCCAATCAGCCGGAAACCAATCTTTCCAATAGTTTTTGTCGTGTCGATAATCCAATGTCGAAAAAGAAACTATTCCGGCGTCTAACCATGGATTACCCACATCAGACACACGTGATGTTTTATCACCGCAAGATGAGCAATTAATCTTCACTGAATCAATCCAAGGTTTATGCGGAGAATTCCCCTCAAATTCACTCCACCCTTCAACAGCCCTCTCTTCCAGTTCTTTCTCACTTCCAATTACATCGAAATTACCGCATGAGCATTTATAAATTGGGAGAGCCAAACCATAATATCTTTTCTTAGAAATCATCCAATCATCCATATTTCTAAGCCAGTCCAACTCACGTTTCATCCCGAATTCAGGGACCCATCGAATATTTTGAGTGACTCGAGATATAGGCTCCCTTAGTGGGTCCATTTTTATGAACCATTCATCCACCAGCCTAAAGACCAACTCTGAACCACATCTCCAGCAATGAGGATATCTATGCTTGTAACGTTCTAGACGGTAGAACTTACCTTTGCTCTTTAAACTCTCATATATTTTGTCATTGACTTCATATACATTTAATCCAGTGAGCCAATCGAACCCTTCCACAAAATCCCCTAAATCATCCAAGGGAGCTATGGTTGGTATACCTTCCCTTTTACCTAATGCAAAGTCCTCTTTACCTGCACCTGGAGCAATATGAACAATCCCAGTACCTTCTGTTTCAGAAACTTCATCCCATGCTACAACTCTGTGTTTCACCCCCTCTTGAGCAGGCAATTCATCAAATGGTCCCTCATAATTCAGTCCTACTAATTCAGAACCTTTGAGTTCAGAGACCACTTCATGGTCTCCAGCCAGTGAGGATATGCGGGATTTAGCCAAGTACAAATAGCCATGATCCTGCTTGATTTTCACATAATCCATGTCTTTATTTACAGCAGCAGCGCAATTCGAAGACAAGGTCCAAGGGGTCGTGGTCCATATGAGAAGAGAATCCTCAGTAGTTTCCAAGTCTGAATCAAGTATCGGAAATTTAACAAATAAACCGGGGTGTTCTGTTTCTACATACCCCTCTGTAACAATCTCGTGTTCGGACAACCCTGTACTGCATCGCGGGCACCACGGCATTACATCAGTGCCTTCATACAATAAACCTCTCTCATGACAAGTTTTCAAAAAGTGCCAAATCGTGTAATTGTTCTCATCTGACATAGTGTGATAGGAATTATCCCAGTGCATCCAATAGGCCAGTTGTTTTGATTGTTCTGATATAACATCTGCAAATCGCTGAACCCTCTCTTTACACAGTGTCACAAATTTATCTATTCCGTATCCTTCTATATCAGTTTTGGAGGTGAAGCCTAATTCTTTCTCCACTTCCACTTCTATCCACAACCCTTGCCCATCAAACCCGTTTTGGTACCTTTGCCTATATCCTTGCATAGTCCTAAATCGACTAAAAAGATCCTTGTAACTCCTACCCCAAGCATGATGCACCCCCATACGATTGTTAGCAGTTATGGGGCCATCTATGAAGGAATAGCGTTTATCTGAGCCTTCATTTTTTGCCATGTATTTATCTGGTATTTGATTTTCATCCCACCATTTCAAAATACCGGTCTCCATCTCAGGGAAATTCATTTTCGGATTTACTGCTTCAAACATATTTACTCCCAAAATATAAGGCCCGCCCCAATCAAGGGACGGGCCTTAAAATAGTCCGCGGTACCACCCTAATTCCCCGTATCAACCGGGGCTCTTAGTCAAAAAGCACTGTTAACGTAGTGCAGATCCGTCATTTCCTAATCACTTATAAGTTTTCAGAATGAAACTCCGGAGTGATCTTCAAGCTAGCAGCAAGTACCCTCTCTCAGCAACCAAGGGCTCTCTGAACCGCAATCTAGTCTCTACTCGTCTCCATCAAAGTTATTTATTTAGCTGCATCAAGAGTAGAAAAGAGCATGCCTTGTGTCAAGATTTTCATTGAACTCTCTTTCGGCCGGTTTTCTCTTCATAAAGTTTCCAAGTGTTCTCATTGAATGGATAATACTTGCCAGGAGAACAATTTTCAATCTCCAATTGGGCTTTAATTACTTCTTCAACTTCCTCTCGCTCATGGGCTATTTTGATTACCTCATCTACTTCCGATCTAGGAACAACTACCACGCCATCGTCATCCCCTACTATCGCATCTCCTGGTCTAACCAGTACTCCACCACATTGAATAGCATCGTTAACCTGCCAGGGCCAAAAGTCGGCTGGTCCTTGCTTCGCAGTGGTGGCAGCCGAATAAACCGGAAACCCGTACTCCTTTAAAGCCACACTATCTCTCACTCCCCCATCCGTAACTAAGCCACCCACTTGGAGCTGCATCAGACGCATGAATTTAATATCCCCACCTATGGAGCTATATTGCCAGCCCATTGCGTCTATAACCAACACTTCACTTGGACCGCAAAGTTCTATTGCAACATACTCTGCTGATTGTTCTTTTTTGGGTTTCTCCTCAGCTATATCTGGCCTATGAGGAATAAATCTAAGCGTCACAGCCCTGCCGGCCATAGATTGGCCAAGTTGGAGAGGCTTGGCTCCTTCTACATAGGTGGAAGGCCAGCCTTTGACCCAAAGCCCGTCAATTAGGGTCTGAGTAGGTATTTTTTTTAAAACTTCCAATCTTTCATCCGCAATAGGTGGTATTTCTGTCATTTCGTTCCTCTCATTCAAATTGAATTATTATGCACCTATCTAAGCATATAATTGATGAAACTATCTACTTCCCAGATTTGGTCTGATGGAGGATTATCAAAGTGGAAACCGTAAATACTGACATACTCGTGATTGGTGGAGGAGTAAACGGAACCAGCATAGCAATGGCATTGGCTAAGAGAAATGCGGGGAAAATAACATTGATCGAAAAAGGTGGTCTTGCAACAGGTGCCACTGGAAGGTCTGGTGCGATGGTGCGAGAGCACTATTTAAATGTTGAACTCGTCAGGATGGCTTCTGATGCCAAAAAGTTCTTTCAAGAATGGCCGAAGGAAATGGGATATGACCTCAAATTCCAAACTACAGGGAGGATACTGCTGTTTGATGAATCTGACGCAGGGGCAGCGATAGCAAATAGCGAGATGAATAGAACAGAAGGGGTAAATATAGAAACCCTGAGTCCCGAAAAAACAATGGAACTTATTCCATTAGCAAACTTAGACGACGTAAAAATCTCCCTGTACGAACCAGAGGCAGGATACGCTGATCCTGTCGCTACCACTTATGCCTTTGCCATTGAAGCTCAAAAAAAAGGTGTTGAATTATTGACCAGGACACCAGTGGAAAATTTAATCGTCGAGGGAGGGCGCATTGCAGGAGTAGAAACTGCTACTGGAAAAATAAATGCTGACGTTGTTATCAATGTGACTGGCCCTTGGGCTAATTCCCTGCTCGGCCAGCATGATGTCCCACTTCCAATCACTCCAATTAGGGTCCAAATGGTCCATCTAAGGCGACCTCCGAAACTTGAAATGTTAGAGCAAATCATTATTGACTACACTTGCGGAGCCTATTACAGAACAGATGGCACACCTAACACACTTGTTGGAGGCGAAGCTCCAGAAGATATGTCAGAAATAGTGAATCCAAACACATTTGGACTCAATGCAGACCACGATTTCATAACAAGGTTTTGGAATAGGGCCACAAAGCGTTTTCCTGACTTTGTCGATGCCACCTGCAGGGGTGGCTATGGATCTCTCTATGACATGACCCCGGATGGAAACCCAATCCTAGATGAATCACCAAACATTTCTGGACTTTACAATGCAGCTGGATTTAGCGGACATGGTTTTAAGTTATCTCCTGTAATTGGTGAGATGGTGGCAGATTTAGTGACGGGGCAATCAAAAAGCTCGCACGACTACAGGTTCTTCCGATCATCCAGATTCAATGAGAACTCACCAATAACCCCCGCTCGACCATACTCTGCTAGGGTCCATCAGTAAATTTTGTTATAGACAGCCAATCCCTCCATAGCTATAATTTTCCGCCACGGTGGTTGTAGTTGGGGGCACTTTATCAAGCCGAGGTGGTGGAATTGGTAGACACGCAGCGTTGAGGGCGCTGTGGCCGAATAGGCTGTAGGAGTTCGAGTCTCCTCCTCGGCACCACTGAAGTTTGTTTTAGGCGACGTAGCCAAGCGGTCTAAGGCGGGGGTCTGCAAAACCTCTATTCGGCGGTTCGAATCCGCCCGTCGCCTCCAGAAAATTTCTTCAACAGGTAAGGCATCATATGCTACAGCACCAACATGAATCCCCTCTTTGGATAATCCGAACTTCATAATGCCACTGAAAGAATCCTCTGAATTAGTTCTGCTCGGAACAGGAGGCGGTCCAAAAATATGGGCAGCCCGATCTCAACCTGCAAGCGCCATATTAGTTAATGGAGATGTCTACATAATCGATGCCGGCGATGGTATCACCGGGCAATTAGCCAAATCAGGAATAGATACCAACTCCATCAAAGCGGTATTCATAACCCACAATCATTCAGATCACGTAGCTGACTATGGAACCCTACTTCTTCGTACCTGGCAAAGCGGACATAAAGGTCCTATTGATTGTTTCGGCCCTCCGCCACTCAAAGATATGACCAATTCATATATCGACTATATGAGCTGGGATATCAATCTCAGAATCCAGCACGAAGCACGGCCGGATTTCAAAACAATGATCAATGTTTTCGAGATAGAAAATAACTCGCATGTATACCAGGACTCCAACCTGAAAGTAGATTGCATAAAGGTACCTCACGGAGAAGCTGACCCATCTTACTCATATCGTTTTCAAATCGACGGAAAGGTAATAGTTTTTTCTGGAGATACTTCTAAAAGCGAAGCTCTAATAGATTTTTCTTCAGGAGCAGACATACTTGTTCATGAAGTTCTTAATCTTGAAGGTGTGGAGGCAATTATAGAGAAAACCTACCCAGGGAACGAGGCATTCAGGAGTCACATAATTGAAGGACACACAACAATGTCCGAAGTAGGAGAAATAGCCAGTCAGGCGAAGGTGAAAACCTTAGTCCTGAACCATTTTGTGCCAACCGGTTCTCCGCTTTTGGACAAGGAGGAAATATGGCAAAATGGGGTACGTAAAACTTTTAACGGACAAATAATCGTGGGAACTGATTTATTAAGAATACCTTTGTAGTTCAAAGGTATTGTAGAGAATTACTCAATTGGGAAAAGAGGCTTCACGTGTTCTGCCAATAGGTCCATCGTGCGGAAGACAACGCTTTGATCCATTTCTCCAGTATTAATTTTCATCATGAGGTTTTTCACCCCAATACTATCTAACTCTGATATCTGTTCTGCTACATCTGTAGGTGTGCCTGTTATAAAAATATTTTCGAAGGTTTTTTTCGATATTTCTCTAGGTTTTGATAGACCTTCTGATCCGGATTTGGGGTTGTATTTATCCCTAGCGGCCTTGAAAAAAGTCTGTTCCCTTGTATAACCCTCAAAGGCTATTTCTTCTGCTTCAGAACGGCTTTCAGCAACGACAATGTTTTTGTTGACCCATACTTGGTCCAAGATGCCCTCTATCTCAGGCTCGGTAATATCTGTTGATTCCAATGACTTCGTAAAAGCCTGAAGTCTGTCTTTAATAGAATGATTTTCTTGAGCTGCTATCAAAACCGGACGCTTCTTAGCGCCCATTTCCATTGTGGACTCTCGGCTAATACAAGCCCGCAATAAAGGAGGATGTGGTTTCTGAAATGGCACTGGTCTCAGTTCTGGAAATGCGAGATCCCAGTACTTACCTTTAAATTTTACAGGGTTCCCTGTCCATGCCTGCAAGATAATCTCTTCAGATTCTAAAATACTATCTGCAGCATCAGACATTGGAACCCCAAACCCAATATATTCATACTCGTTAAAAGCTGAGCCTTTACCTGTGCCCAACATCATTCTTCCCTTACTCAGATGATCCAGTAATGATACTTGTGCTGCCAATCTGACTGGATGATGCAAAGCCATTTCAACTACGGCAAATCCTATCGTTACATTTTTTGTTCTCTGTGCAACTGCGGCGGCGAATACCACAGGGTCAGCATAGGCAGTAGCCCCATCAAAGTGGTGTTCCGACAACCAAATTGCATCAAATCCTAGAGCTTCCCATCTATCAATTTCAGTTAGAGTGTCGTCAATAACGTTTCCATCATTTTTTGAATTTTGAGATATAGGGAAAACCCAAGAGCCGAATCGCATAAATTTCACACCTTAAATAATTAATTACACATTATGAAAATACAGTTTACCGAATATTTCAGCAACCAAAAGCAACGGTGACTGTAATATTCGGATGAAATTTTACTGTGGTTGGTACATAGTTTTCGGCTCAGCTTTAGGCCAATTCGTATATGTGACTGTTAGTCTATTAGTAGTCGGCTTCTTGGGTGGCACCCATCATAGATGAACCAGACTGGAAAGTATGGCAATTCACATTTGGACCATCGGGACCTTTAGGCAGCTGAGCCATTTCAAGCGTTATGGTTGTCCCGTAATCAAAGACGTCTCAAGGGTGAATTTGAGCCAATCCACATACTGTTGAAGTACCCACCCTTCCGCATCGATCATACAAAGACATAGTCCCGACTGAAACACCTTGATCAGAACCGTGATAGGAAGTTTCTGTACCAATCCAACTTCCCACGGGAATTCGATGCAGGTATAAAGTTATATCTGCATTTATGTAATTCAACCCCTCACTACCAGAATTTGTGAAAGGGTTAGCAAAATCTGCTACCTGAGCTATCCTAACCAACTGACTTGGGAGCAACCCCGATATCAAACTATATGTCTCTCGAATCCAGGCATGCCGAATACCTAATCTCATATGCTGTGGATTGCTTTCGCCATATGGCTCCCCAGTATCATCCTGCACATTTACAGTCTCCCATATTGGCAAAGCAGCCGCACTATCGGGGCCTTTTTTCACTGCCTTTGGCGGGGGTAGATCTTCGCGTGGAGCTTGAATGTCCCAGGCCGGTGGGGCCCATATTTCTCCCTCCGGGCTCTCGCTTTTTTTCAACATGACGACGCTTCCCCTCGCTATGTCCACAACTCCTCTGCCTTCGATAGTTGAGGCGATATTCACATCAACCACCTTTAGTCTTCTGCCAGACCTAATAATTTCACTTGTGACAATCAAAGGAGACATTGGCGGAGGCCGGAAAAGATCAACCGTGATTCTTGCCACTTGAAAATTATCGGTCTCTTTATCCGATAACCAATTTGTCTCGACTTCAAAGGCGACCAACCCAGACAAAACCCTTCCGTGAAGTGTTTTTGGACCCCATGGCCCTCTTGCAAAACGTGTAGGGTGATAGATATTTCTATCTTCGTCATCTCTGTTGAAAAAAGCTTCATCCATGTAACTATGACACTGCCCAAATACCACTAATTTTATCGAGAGCTTCCTTGGGTAGTACGCCCTTGTTGGTATAATTCACAGCTTGCTTTAATTGATCGAAATTTGACAATCCGATCAGGGCAGTATCTAAATTATCATTGCTGATAGCGAATCTTATCGAAGCCTCCGCCAGATTATCAACAAATCCCTCATTAACTAGAAATTCGAAGGTTAAGGCCCTGCTAACATCCTCCCTAAATGTCGATGACGTTGCGATGGGAGCAACATTTTGCTGAGCTATAGGATGCCTTTCCATACTTCCCGAGAGGGCTCCTCCTGCCAATATTCTAATTCCAACAGTCCCAATTCCATCTTCTGATGCTGCAGTCATAAGTCCATCATAATTTTGGTATGGAAAGGTTTTTGGCAGCTTGTATCCAGAAGTTGGGTTAAGCATGTTGTAGCAAGTATGTACCCCGCTGGGGGAATATTGAGCCAGGGCCTCTTTTATGGAATTTGTTTGACCTAGTCCATTAAACCCCCAGTAGCGCAATTTCCCCGCAGCAACAGTTTTTTCAAAAACCTTCACTACTGAATTTAAGTCATCCACGGAAAGAGTGCCTGAAGGTACATTCCGCTCAGCGCCTATCGTATTGTGAGTGTAAACGATATCTATGGTATCGATGCCTAGCCTTCGCAAACTATTGTCTATTTGATCTGAAATAGTCTTTGAAATATCCTCAAATTCATCACCCGCAATTCGCACTTTAGTTCCGATAAGCAAATCAGTTCTGTCTAATTCTCTAAGAATGGCGCCAGTATGAATTTCAGACAACCCATCACCATACATGCGGGCAGTATCAAAATAATTGATGCCGGAATCTATAGCGTATTCCACCGCTCGCAACATCTCTTTGTGATCGCCTAAAACCATAAGTCCACCAACCGCCCCACACCCAAATCCTAATTCTGAAACTTGTAACTCTGTATCGCCAAATCTATTAATTCTCATCATCTATTTTTCCTATATTTCATACACGCACCCCCGGTGCTCCATCTAAATTCATACATGCTAATCTCGGAAAACATCCAGATTGGTCACCTCATCGCTCCCTAATGCATGATCATCCCACCATCAACATTGAAGGCCTGTCCAGTGATATTTCTGGAACCTGGCCCAGCCAAAAACACTGCCAAAGCCGCGACGTCATCTGCATCATTTGGTCGGCCAAGAGGGATTTCTTCTGTCATCATCTCCTTCACTGCATCTATACTCAAACCCACTTCAGTTGACCGTAAGGACAGAATATTAGACAACATATCAGTTTGGACTATCCCGGGGCATATTGCATTGACATTTATATCATGTTCCGCTAAAACACTAGCTGCGCTATGAGTCATTGCAATGACGGCACCTTTGCTAGCCGCATACGCAGCATTAGATGCTCTCCTATAACCTTTACCTGCAATGGAGGCCGTATTTATAATCCTGCCACCTGTCCCTTGTTTGACCATCTGGCTACCGATTTTCTGCATGCAGAAAAAAGCACCTTTTGCATTGACCCGATTTATTTGATCCCAATGCTTTTCCTCTATGTCAAAAAAACTTATATGTCTCGTCAGGCCTGCGTTGTTGAACAATATATCGACTGACCCAAGTTTCGAAACTGCCTCATCAAGCATACTTTGAATCTGACTGATGTCACCGATGTCCAAAGAAATCGAAATTGAATTGCGACCCACGGCGGAAATCTCTTCAGAGGTGTCTTTCGCAGTCTGTGGGTCTATATCAGCTATAACTATATCGGCTCCGCCCTCTGCAAATTTCATTGCCGCTGCTTTTCCTATACCCCGACCACCCCCTGTTACCAAAGCTACCTTACCTTCGAAATCCATGAAATACCTCTTAAATTAAAATCTTGTATATCCACCATCAACCACAAATTCTTCGCCAGTTTGATAAGACGAGGCGTCACTAGCCAAATAAACCGCGATTCCAGCAAAATCTTCAGGAGTGCCCCATCTTCTAATAGGAACCCTTTTCATAACCCTATCTTCAAACCTCTCATCCCCGACCCGAGCTGAAGTCATAGCGGTTTCAATCCAGCCAGGAATAATGGAATTCGCAGTAATACCATAGCGTGCCATTTCAACTGCCAGTCCTCTAACCATAGCTAGCATTGCTCCTTTGGTAGATGCATAGGCCTCGTTTCTCGCAGCCCCATGAATAGCAGAAGTACTAGAGGTACCAACAAGTCTACCTCCTTCCCCTCTTTCGATCATGTGCTTTGATGCAGCCCTGAATGTGAAAAAGGTACCATCGAGGTTAATCCCCATAACCTTACGCCAAAGATCAGTTGGAAATTCATGAAATGGAGCTCCGCCGCCAGCACCAGCGTTGGCGAAACAGGAATCAACTTTCCCAAAAATATCCAGAGTTTCCTGAAAAGACGTTTCAACTTGATCCTCTGAAGACACGTCACATTTGATTGCGTGGGATTTGATTCCAATGGAACTCAATTCTTTTTGAGATCTTTCATTTTTCTCAATATTCGTTCCCCATATACAGACATCCGCTCCAGATTCAGCTAAACCTTTTGCCATCCCCAAACCAATTCCACTGTTACCGCCAGTCACCAAAGCCACCTTGCCAGATAAATTAAAAGAATCTAAGGGCATGAGTCCTCCTTTTTTATTAACCGTTTCGATATGAGTGCATTTTAAAATGGATCAATCATAAAATTCCAAAATCAACGGAAAGCACCATTAGAAATCTGTTGCTGTTCAAAAAGCACGTAGCTCAAGGAATAGAATCTTAGTTCTTTATACCTGAACATATATCGCTTCAAGACCTCTATATCTCTGCTCGCTATCCATCCCAAACCCAACCAGCCATCGGTCACTCTTAAGTTGAAATCCGCAAAAACGAGGAATTATTTCCTTAGGCCGATCTCTTTGGCGATCTATCAGCACAGCTAAATCCACTCTTTGGAGCCCCTTCAACTGAATAGCTTTCATTAATTTCATCATTGTAGTACCAGTATCCAGTAAGTCATCCACTACCACCGTTGGTGCTTCAAAATCAACCCGTTCGTCAAAGGTTTTGGGGAATTCTATTGTAGGTTCGGTCAAAACTTCATCGCTTAAATAAGCTGATGCAAATATTGGAGACACTAACCATTTTCCAGGTCGTAACTTCTCCAATTCTGACAACAGGGAGGCTGAGAACTGCATTCCTCCTGTCATCACTGGCACTACATTGACGGTATGAATTTTGTCGTAATAACCAGCTATTGCTCGAGCCAAAGAAGCAACCACCGATAATACCTCATATTTGGAGTACAGTATTTCTAAACCATCCAGTTCAAGATCTACATTTCGGCCCAATTTACTCTCCTATATAAGTCGTTTTTATGTGTCAATTACAACTTCCAACCTCTAAAGCCGTTGAAATGATTCTCCTAATGCCGAAGGGGCCCTACCAGTAATAAATCGACCGAATACATTATTTCTTAGAATCAGATTTTGAATTTTTCTATGGTTGATAAATACCAGAGTCATAATCATCAGGGGAAACGGAATTATGGGTAGGACTTGTGACAGTTGAGGGAAAAGCGGCTGTAATTTAAGAGCTACCAACTGCAAAAGACCAAACAAATAACATCCCAATGCAGCCCTTATGGGATGCCACCCTCCAAAAATAACAATGGCCAATGCTATCCAGCCAAAATTGGCGATGTGCCCATCTGACCAACCAAGTTTCACATCTAAAGAAAAAGCAGCTCCACCCAATCCCACCAGAAATCCGCCCAACGCGGTGTAAAAATACCTCAATTTATTAACGTCTATGCCCCTTGCATACGCTGCCTCCGGTCTTTCTCCAACAGCCTGTAAATTCAATCCCTGTCTTGTATAGAAAATAAACCAGAAGAAAAATCCAACAAGTATGTAACTGGAATAAACGAGTAAGTTTTGTTGGAATAGTATAGGTCCGATACCCGGTATGTCTCCCAATACTGGAATATGTAAATCCTGAACCGAAGGTCCTGGTTTTCTTACAAAATCTTGTCCTAAAAAGGCCGATAGTTTCGCGGCAAATAAGGTCAACACTATGCCTACTGCTATCTGATTTAGTCGCAATCGTATGGAAGAAAATGCGATAACAAGAGCTATATTACTGGAAATTAATCCCCCTGCCATTAAACCCAGTACAACATTTCCAGTAGTAAAAGAGACTGCAAAACCGGTCATAGCTGAAAGGAGCATGCTCCCGTCTAAGGATAAATTTACCACGCCCGCTTTTTCTGTGATAGTTTCTCCTATCACAGCGAATACCAGAGGTGTCGCGTAACTAATCACAATGGCCAGGGTCTCTGGATTCATCTATTCCTCTGTCTTAACATGTTTTTCTCTTCTTTGGCGAAGGAGTCTCATTGCACTTATCAATACTACTGAGAGGACCAATGTTCCCTGAAACACCCCGCCCAAAGAAGAGTGTAGACCTAATCTCAGTTGCCATTGAATACTGCCGATGGCAATCATAGAGAAAAAGAATGCTATGGGTATTACCAAAAAAGGCCTATAGCCGGCCAGGAGAACCACGAGAATACCTAAGAATCCATACCCACCAGAGATAGAAGGAACTAGCCGATGGTGTATCGATGCTACTTGTGTTACTCCCGCTAAGCCGGCGACAGCACCCCCCAATACAAGTGCGGTCAAAATGTATCTGGATGTGGGTATCCCAAACCTGTAACTCGAATTGGGATTCAATCCTATTGACCTTAACTTAAGCCCAAATTGAGTCCGATTGAAAACAAATATCACCATGAGTACAACCAACAGGGATACTGATACTGCTAGCGGTGACAGCCTAAACCCTTCAACGGTGGGAAACCAAGCATTTTCGTGAAACGGTTCTGTTCCACTGGTGGAGGCTATTCCCTTCCGGCTCCAAGGACCAATTACAAGATAAACTACAAGGCCTGTTGCAACAAAATCTAACCCGAGGCCACCAAAAATCTCGTTGACCCCTCCTCTAATTTTTAGCAATCCTACAAGAAGCCCCCAGAAAGCACCTCCGAGAAATCCAGCACCAATCATTGCCGGCAACAAAATTTGGGTCGGCATCTGCAATTCTCTAGCGATAAAGGAAGCAGCCACTGCCCCGGCTATTATTTGCCCCTCTACCCCTATGTTCCAGAGGCCAGCCTTAAAAGTTATGACTAACGAAGCAGAAGCTATGATTAGTGGCACGCTAACCATCAATGTGTCACCTAACTTGGTCATTGAACCCAAAGATCCTGTGATCAGAAGGGTATAAGTCTCAAAAATAGGGATCCTAAATAAGGCCAAAAGAAGGGACACCAATACCATAGAGACCAATACAGCCGCTAAATAGGAGTAAATTGGACCGGTAAACCCTTTCATGAATGGATGCCACCGATTAACGAACCAATTTCATACGGGGTTGTTTCTTTGGATAAAAGATTTCCAATAATCGTGCCTGAAAAACAAACCAAAATGCGATCAGAGAAATTAATTAATTCATCTATGTCGGAAGAGGAAAATATTATGGTGGTCCCGTTTTTAGAGCGCTCTAAAAGTTCTTTCCAAATCCATTCCGCAGATTCTATATCTAAGCCCCTGGTAGGGTGTTCCATCGATAAAACCGACAAATTGTCTGGCATCAAGGCTAGCAGAAGTCTTTGTTGATTCCCTCCTGACAGGTCTTCAGGCTTTGACGTAACAGTCCCCCTGATAGAGTATTCCCGCAATTTATCTTCAGCTAATTGAGCGGCTTTATTCCAATCTATTGTCTGACTCTGGTTTCCAGCTAATGCAAAGTGCTCAGTAATAGTCAACCCTTGAATTAAGCCTTCCCCTTCTCGGTCAGCGGGGAGATAATGGAACCCGTTTTCCATGTACCATTTATAGGACTGATTTGTTATTTCTTTCTCTTTGAAAAATATGCGTCCCCTGTAGCATTTTGTTAATCCTGCTATGCCTCTCAACAAAATACGCTGACCTGCACCTTCTAACCCAGCTAATCCAATGATTTCACCTTCAGAAAATTTACAATGTACCTCTTCGATTACTGAGTTTGCATCTTTTACACAAATACCATCCAAAACAAGTAAATCTTCACCTATAACAGATTGATTTTGCGGGATGTCTTGTGTGTATTCACCGAACATAAGATTGACCAACTCGGAGGTAGGACAGGGTAGTGTCGGAGTATCAATCAACGATCCTTTTCTCAAAACAGTCACTCGATCACAAATTGATTGAATTTCATCCAACTTATGCGAAACAAAAATGACAGACATCCCGTTTGCAGCAAGAAGTTTTATAGTGGTAAACAAATTTTCCCGTTGAGTCTCTGAAATAGCCGTGGTAGGTTCATCTAAAATCAAAACCCTGGCGCCCATCCAGAGTAACCTAGCTATTTCCAACTGTTGTCTTTCCCCCACGGTTAGATTTGAAGCAAGGGCATTCGGATCTAAGTCAAATCCGTATTCTTGGGATATTTTCCGTACATCGTCCTGTAGAAGTTTCCTGTCAAAATCACGCGATTTGGGTAATCCAGCAAGAAAATTGTCAACAATTGAGAATGGGAGAAACACCAGTGGTTCCTGATGCAATATGCCGATACCAGCCTCTATGGCGTCCGAAGGGGACGACATATCCAGATATTTGCCGTCAAGTGAGATTGTCCCTGAATCACTTGTTAGAGAGCCTGAGATTATATTGACTAAGGTAGACTTACCAGCTCCATTTTCACCAAGCAATCCGTGAATTTCACCTTGGCCTATTTCAACGGATATATCGTCATTAGCTAAGATGGTTCCAAAACTTTTTCTTATATTGAGTAACTTCAAAGACATGAAGTCTACCTAGTTTCTATTTATTCGGTTGTTGATGCCCCTTCAATCCCTTCAAGCAACATAGAGAGGTACCAAATATCCTTATCAGAGGCCTCTTTGCCATCAGGCAAGAAGGCTGATCCGTCTTGGTAATTTAGCGGACCTTTCCAAAGGTTTAGATCTCCTTTGGCCAATTTTTCTATGAACTCATCCAAAGATTTCGAATTATCTAATGTTAGCCCATCACCTTTCATGAACCCTATAGCGCTGGAGTCGTGGTTGTTCATATCATCCCAATCTGGGCCTATCCATTCAAACGATGCTTTGAAATTCCCGTCAATTACTGTTTTAGCTATCTTGTGATAGGAAGGCCCCCAATTGAAGTAAGGCACTCCCAAACATACTGCAGCGGCCTCTGAACACGCCCCTTCATAGTCATATGGTATAGCCCATACTGCTTTACCTGAATCAGCTGCCTGACCAGCAACTACAATGGCTTCTGTAGTATCTATCCCAGATATTATTACGTCTGAGCCCGACGCAATGAAGTCATTGACCACAACAGTCGGGTCTTGTGTTACACCTGGAATATTGAACCAAAATCCTATCCAGGTGACTTTGAATTTCAGATCAGAAACGCTTTTCCCTTTCACAGTTTCCCAACAATATTTTGCTCCCAAATAGGTAGAACTGACCAATCGTCGGGTTTCAGCGTTAATCAAAGGCCCAAGATACGAAATATTACCAGTATCAGATTGGAGTGCAGCAGCACATCCGGCAATCATCTTTCCGTATTCCATTTTACCCATCACATTACCCAAACTTTTCAAGTCACTACGATAATCCTCTCCGTCTGACCAAGCTGTATCACCTGAAGCCCATATCATTGGAGTATCTGGGTGGGCTGCAGCAGCCTCCAAAACCCCATCTTTCATATCGTCGGATGTCGCCACAATCAGATTAGCACCTTGTGAGATCATGTCGTCCACAATTTGAGGGACTGTTACATTCGGGGAATCAGCAGGGTTGACTTTGTCAATTGTTATCAGTTCCCCTCCTGTCTTATTAACGGCATATGAGGCACCCTCGAAGTGCGCTTGAGACCAGCCATGATCATTCTGTGGCCCAACCAATATCAAACCCAACTTGAACGAATCACTATCAATATCACCGCTACTAGAGCAAGCTCCTAAAGTGAAAAGTAAAACCAATACACAAGGCAATAACTTGAACCGCATAAGAGATTCTCCTTCGATTTAAACTCCAGTCTATCAATCATTTTTGACAAAATTAACGCGCCATTTATTTGTCATTAGGTATGCAAGCACAAGTCTATGCTTCAATTCAGGGTCGTGGGCCTCATAACTGTTAAACCTTTGTAAACTGTGGACATATTCTCAAAGGTGTGGCATCACTTTTTCACTAAACAATTTCATGGAATTTTGAACCACTTCCGTGGTATTCCTTCCTCTCCTATTAAATTCCAATATGCATTGATCTATGCCAGGAATACTGGTCTCCAATTCCCTCAATTTCTCTATGCACCCAGTCGGACTATCATAAATACAACGTTCAACTGCGGTTGCAAAATCCCAAGTCCCCCAGCCGCCAGCACCCGATGAAAAATCATGGCGACCCCCACCAATAGCTGAAGAATGCACTGGAGGACCATCACCAATGACGTCACTATCAAGCCAGTTTTTTCGCATCATTTCATGCGCTTTTTCCCGAGTTTCAGCCACAAAAAGAGAAACTACAACATGAAACGGTTGAGGGTTACCATTTGCCACATCTCCATTGATATTGGCTTTAAAAGTTTTTATATGTGAACTCAAATTAGAAACCGTTTGGCTTAAAGTTATCCCAACTACACCCAACCCATTTTGTGCAGCAAACTTGAAGGACCCATCACTATTTGCCGCCATTAAAAGCGGTGGATATGGACCTTGCATTGGCTTTGGAAGGACTGGCACATCATCGAAAGTCCAATAGTCTCCCTTGAAATTTAGCCTGCCTTCAGTCCAAGCATTCTTTAGGACATTAGAATATTCGGCAACCATTGCTCTGCTTTCGTCACCGTCTATTTCTGAAGAAACACCCATTACCTGGCTGGACGGACCACCCCATCTCCCACCTATACACAAATCCAATCTTCCCTGAGTCAATATGTCGCAAGTTGCCACTTCAGTAGCTAAATTTAACGGATGATGCATTGGAACTTGAGTCGCCAAAGTACCGAACCGAATCTTTTTTGTAAGCTGTGCTGCCGCCGCTACAACTAATAATGGTTCAGACATGGGTCTGGTCGGATAAAAAGGTGCTTCTGCCAACCAGCCTTCAATGAAACCCAGTTTCTCCGCCAATATCAACTCTTCTATAGTTTCCCAATGCCGACGCTCTACACTTGAACCTTCATATCCAGGAACTTGCCAAAATACTCCAAATTTCAAATTACTTAACTCCTGGAAACTACTCGACTGGTACAGCGATAGATATTCTGGTTGTATCGCCCACTGCCTTTGTCGTATGGCCTTGCCCTGTTAAATCCTCAGCAAGCATCATATCTCCAGGGCCCAAGGTGTACACAGTCCCATCCCCTAGTCCTATTTCGACTTGACCTTCTAAAGTGACTATAAATTGCTTTCTAGGGGCGACATGCCAGTCGATAAAATTTCCAGGTTCATGCCGACGGAAAATGATTCCTGTTGCAGGAATATCATCGGGTGGAGAATATTCCTCCATGTGCGACTGGCCATCGTCTCCTGCGTATATTCTATAGAACATGTCTTCCCTCCTTCCTAGAAGATTTTTGCCTCAATTAACCACGCAAGGATACACGGCATTGAAGGAATAACAATAGCTAATCATTGGAAAATTTCGGCCTAGGGCCCTATATCTAATCTCCACTCTGTGGGAACGTTTGTAGGAGATATTTTGCATTTAATCATTTTCCCCAATGATTTTGGAAGAGCGTAGGTGCCTACGATGTGGGAAGAAGTTAAAAGAACAGTCACAGCCCCGTTTTGAGCTTTGGTAATTGCGTCATCGACACGAGATAATTGTTCCGGTATAGGTAAATGGGTTACATCCTCAATTTCTTCAGCTTTTCCCATTCCTAAGGAAACCTTTTGATCCATTGGACACCCAGGTAGGCTCCTACAGCTAGCCCTACGGCATATACCCACCCATTGAGAGCTAAAGATGGAACGGCCGAAAAGAAAGCCCCCAATGTACAACCTAACCCAAGCCCAGCACCATATCCCATAATCACCCCTCCCACTATCGACTGCACATATCTAATCGGAGTTTGTGGAATTCTCAATTTGAACTCACGGGCAAACAAAGCTGATGCCAACGCTCCAGCGACAATACCAAAATTCAGGAAAAATCCACTGGTGAACCAAGATCCTTCTGCCACTGTCATGGCACATGCCCCTAAACCCTCCATACCCTTCAAATGTAACTCTTGAAGTCCCAGGCTACTGCTTAAAGATGTCGTCCATCGGGATATTTCTCCAACAACCCCTAAAGGCCTAAACCTGATAAACAATAATATATTGATTATTCCTAGGGCTACCCCGCCTACAATCGGACTCCATTCCTTCCTAAAAATGTTCCGAAAATACCCTGTTATTTCTGAAGTTGTATTGGCAGGATTGTTTTCTTGAGATTTTCTTTTTATTTCTGGCATAACGAATCCTGCGGTAGCCCTTCTTTCCCTCCAAACAGCAAGGTAAAGTAAAGTTGCCATAAGGAAAGTGGTGAGCACGAGAGCACCTGTATAGGAAATTTCAGCCGGCATCCAAATCTGTGGTTCAGATGAAATCAAATTGTCCCACCACCAATTCCAGGAATTATTAAGCAGGAAGAGGCCTACCATAACTCCCCCTATGGCAAGCCAAGACCCAACATAACCTTCTCCCATCCTATATAGAGACCCTGATACACATCCTCCCGCCAAAACCATGCCGATCCCAAATAAGGTGCCTGCGATTAAAGTAGACAATCCCACAGGCAACACATTGGCATCGGACGGAGGGGCTCCAAATCCTGGGTTTGGCGACACCGTGCTCATCACCATTACAAACCCTACGGTGCAAACAGCAAGACCGACCAACATCCCTTTTAATATTCTAGTCTGTCCCAGAAGGAAAAAATCTCTAAAGGCCGATGTGAAACAAAATCGACTTCTTTGTACAGTTATACCAAAGGCAATACCAGCCAACCAAAAAACAGCCTCCCCATGAGTACCGGCATAGACTGTGTACCCAAGAATTAATAACAAAACTCCGGACACGACAAGGGCCCAAAAAGTATTTTTATCTATCTTCCCTTTTGTTGACGTTGTAGCTATTTGCATAAATTCCTACTGCTATATCTTCCTGATGCTATGTCTCCCTGCTGGCATCTAAATTAAACGAAGACCATCTCATCCAGCGTATCCAACAAGCGCAATTTATATAGACCAACGAAGTATCTTTGATATATTACATAAATTTTTTCTTATGAATAGTGCAACCCACCAGATCATTAAGTTTAATTTGACATAAAAGATACTATTCGGTAAATTTATAGCCTCATGATAACTATTAGAAAATACGGCTTGCTCAAGCAGACTACGTGCCTTGTGAGCACATACCGTCTTGCAGATAAGTGTTCTTGTATGAATTAACAAGGGGTATTTTTCTAGTCGCCTAATGGCGAATAAACACAACCCCGTCCGCATTGGCTGGACGGGGTTTTTTTTTGAATAAAAACAAAGGAGTTTTCGAAAAATGGCAAATGACTCAAATCCAACTTTGCTGGATGTAAGGGGTGAAATATGCCCTTATCCGATGCTCAGAACGAATAAGGAACTAGACAATTCAGAACAACCACTGACAGCTTTGGATGTACTAACTGATCACCCGCCAGCACTGTCCACTATACCTCCTGAAGCCATGAAGCGAGGGTATGGGTGCGAAATTGAAGAGATGAAAGCCGGTGAATGGAAAATTCGTTTATTTAAGCCAGAGTAGTGATATCTACTTAAAAAACATTACAGGAGCACAAAATATGCTGATTCATAAATTGACCAAAATAGGTCTTGGAATGGTAATAGGAGCGCTAATGTTAGGCGTACTAAGTGCCTGCTCAAGCACCTCTGATGTGTCTGAAGACACATCACTAGATAGTAGAGGTTACTCATCCACGGAACGACTGGTATCGACAAAATGGGTCGCAGATAATCTCGACAATAAAAATGTAAAGGTTATCGACATCAGAAAAGCTGAAGACTATGACGCCGGACACATTCCTGGTGCCCTAAACTACTCTTCCAAAGAACTCCAGGTTGAATCTGGAGGGGTGAAAGGTTTAATCCCACCATCAACAGATATTTCGAATAAACTTAGTTCTTTAGGTATAAAAAGTGACGACACCATAATCATCTATGACGGCATAAAAAATCTCTGGTCGACAAGATTTTTGTGGACACTGGACGTATACGGTCATGATGACGCAAGGATGATGGACGGTTCCTTTGGTTTGTGGGAAAAAGAAAACAGAAAAATTACCACCGATGCTACTTCAGTAAAGGCCTCTACCTATAAATTCACAGGTACAGCCAATAGTGAGCTGGTCACAAGTATAGAGACAGTACTGGGTTCCTTAGATGATTCCTCCTCAGTAGTCCTAGACACCAGAGGGGCAGAGGAATTTGCAGGACGTGATGTAAGGGCCAGTAGAGGGGGCCATATTCCAGGTTCCATACATGTTGAATGGGTGAACAACGTTGATGAAGATGGTAGATTTCTGCCTGCCTCAGATTTAAAGGAATTATATGCATCTGCGTATATAACGGACGAGTTAGGCGATATTTATACCTTATGCCAAACGGCAGTCAGGGCAACCCACAGCTGGTATGTACTAGCTGATCTACTTGGCTTTGATAATGTATCCGTCTATGATGGGTCTTGGACTGAATGGGGTAACAGAGAAGATACACCTATCGACTCCTAGACTAGGATTCGACTAGGACAGCAGTAAAGCACTGCTCATGTTGCTCATCAAACCTAATGAGTAACATGAGCAGTTTTCATTTGCACACGATACCCAATAAGAAGAATTAATAGGAGCATTAGTATGGGAACTTTAGATGGCCGAGTAGCTTTAGTAACAGGATCAAGCCGGGGAATTGGAGAATACATGGCTCTCCATTTCGCAAGAGCTGGAGCCAAAGTGGCAATTGCTGCTCGGACTACTGAAGTAACCGATAAAAGACTCCCGGGCACCATTTATTCGGTAGCAGAATCAATAAATAAAGATGGCGGTGAGGCAATTGGAGTCCAAATGAATATGAGGGACCCTGAAAGTATCACAGACGGGGTTGATGAAACGGTTGAAAAACTCGGAGGGCTCGATATAGTAGTTAACAATGCTGCGATATTGGTTCCCGGCTCGCTTGAAACCGTCCAAGACCGACACATCGATTTGATATGGCAAATAGATTTACGCGGACCTTTAATCCTGATGAAACGTGCTCTCCCTCACTTGAAATCGGCAGGTGCCGGAGATTTCATAAATGTATCTTCTGTTGCTGGCGTTTTCCCAGGACCAGGACCTTATGAGGACACTCCTTCCAGAAGAGACGGTAGTTTTTATGGAATGATAAAAGCTGGTCTAGAGCGATTTTCACAGGGGCTTGCCAAAGAGTTGCAAGGAGACAAAATTAAAGTGAATGTACTTTCCCCTCAAGGTCGTATTAAAACCCCAGGAAACATATGGGCCGAAAACGATCCGGAAAACCCATCCCTTGAATTTGAAGCTGCAGACGAAATGGGCAAAGCAGGTGTATGGATATGCGAACAACCTAACACTTATACTGGCCATATCCTTTTTGATCAAGATGTTTGTAAAGAGCAAAATTTGTAGTCGGGAAACAGATAGCTATCCCAATATAACTATGCCTCTACAACATATACGGTTAATTCATACCTCAGACACGCATCTCGGGGATCATCTAGGCCACCCGTCCTCAAACAACGCCTTACAGAAGGTTGTATCTGAAACAATTCTCTTGGGAGCAGATTTTCTATTGCTGGCCGGGGACGTATTTGATAACGAGAGAATATCTGACGAAACTGTAAAATTTTTCTTGGATGAAATTTCTAAATTAGACACACCTGTAATTTTATTACCAGGTAATCATGATTTGATGCACGACACATCCATATATAAACGGGGGATTTTCAAAGATTCTCCCAGCAACCTTTTTATATTTAAGGAAGAGAACGGTGAGATTATTGAATTTGATGATCAAGGTATCAAATTCTGGGGTAAAGCCATGTCTGAGCACAGTCCTTCTTTCCAACCGTTGTCACCCCTCCCTCACCTTGAAAAAAACATGTGGTTTATAGGTATGGCCCACGGACATTTCGAGGCAATAAAAACCAGTTCAGGAAGGTCATCATTAATATTCCCAGGAGAGATCAATAAATCACCTTTTAATTATATTGCTCTCGGCCACTGGGACCTCTACACCGATGTATCCCAAGGACAAAACCTTGCGGTTTACTCTGGATGTCCTATGACCGTAGGATCCAAAAGTGGTCCAGGATTTGTGAGTCTTGTGGATTTGGATCCAGAAAAAGGAACACTCTACGAGAAATGGGCCATCAAATCTTAATTTATAGCGACGGTTGCTCCACCATCTATTACAACCATGGCCCCTGTTATGTACGATGCTTCCTCCGAGGCCAGAAATAAGGCTAAATTTGCTACTTCTTCCGGTTTGCCTACACGATCCATTAGCGACATGGACGACGCTTCCTGAATAAATTCTTCCGGGTCTGACGGGTCTATCTTTTTTTGTCTAGAAATGCCCCTCTGATACCAACCCTCAGTATGTATATCTCCAGGGCATATGCCATTAACCCTAATACCATGTTCCCCCCAATCCATAGCCAAACACCTCGTCAGCTGAGCTATAGCTCCCTTGGTGGAGTTATATGGTAGTGATTTTGCCTGGGCAATAAAACTACTAATCGAAGCAATGTTGATGATTGTTGGATGATCACTTTTCCTTAAATGTTTGAGGGTAGATTTACATACATTAGCAGTCCCGATAACATTCACTGAAATGGCCTTCATCCACTCCTGGTAATCCAAAACATCTACCCCGCCAAAAGTAAACGAAGCAGCATTATTGACGACAGAATCTACACCACCCATAACTTCAATAGCATATTCCACCATTTCTTTAACCTCTGCCATATCCGACACATCAGTCTTACAAAAATAAATTCCGCGTCCGGAACTAGATGACAAACTTGCTATAATCCCATTCGAGTCTTCTCTAACATCTGCCACTAAAACGATGGCACCTTCTTTAACAAAACGACTAACTATTGCTAAACCAATACCAGACATTCCGCCCGTGACAATTACTTTTTTCCCTTCTAATCTCATATGAGTCATGAAATCCAGTTTTACCACTACCCTTTATGGTTTTCGATTCGTTCTAAATCTGTTTTGGTGAAATATGGATCAAGTAAAGTAACCACTTTCTCTAATGTATCTTCGGGACTATCTATGGAAGTATCCACCTTAACTACTGGCCCTATGTCACTTTTCGATATGAAATATTGGTAATCAGCCATTACGTCCTCGATATCTTCAACCTGCAGGGGACTATTAGTATGTTCCGAGTGGTCTTTCAAAGCGTACATCCGTGATTCAATGATGTCAGGGGAGGCAACCATGTGCACCGTTACTATAGGATCAGTGGTAATTTGCTTTATACGATTTTCAATACTAACGAAAACATTGTTCCTGTCGAATTGTTCTCCATCTAACCCATAACCATAATATCTTCTTGCATAAACGGCTTCTTCAATGTGGAACCCCACCGACAAATCGTCTTCTTGAACATAGTGGTGTAGGTGGTAATACATTCCATAACGATGGTACATCTCTTTTAATTTTGGGGATAAATTCAATATTTGTTTCTGTTCTTCCAAGGTGGTGTCATCAGGATGTCCGGAGGTATGAGGCAATTTCGAATGATCGTGTATCAATCCCATAAAAAAGGGTTCCCCCATGTTTTTCAACTTCCAGTCACTCAGCATTCTGGAAACAGTAGTGGATCCGACATATTCAATACCAGCTAATATTACTTTCATAACTCAATTCCTTAATTTGTGCTTTTGAACCTAGAATGGATAATCACACAAGTGTTTGATTTTGTATAGATCGAACTCTTTATACCCGATCAATCCCGCCTCAAAATTGCACCCGATTTACGACTATGCCCACTGTTAGCTCTGATATAATAAACATTTGAAAATTCATCGACAGGAAGCATCAAATTGGCGGAAATTGACTCATCTCTAGACATTGAAAAAATAAGCTCATTATGTAAACGGAGAGGGTTTGTTTATCAAAGCAGCGAAATCTATGGTGGATTGGCCAGCACTTGGGATTATGGACCGCTAGGTGTTGAATTAAAAAGAAACGTAAAAGATCACTGGTGGAGCACCATGGTATGGGAAAGAGATGACATGGTAGGGCTGGATGCCTCCATCCTCATGCACCCTGACACATGGCGAGCGAGTGGGCATCTGGAAAGTTTCACTGACCCTTTGGTGGAATGTAGTGATTGCAACCGACGGTACCGTGAAGATCATATCGAAACTGAAATCTGCCCAGAATGTTCAGGAAAGCTAACCGAACCCAGACTTTTTCACCTAATGTTCAAAACCTTCATGGGTCCAGTTGAAGAGGATGCCTCAACAGTGTACTTGAGGCCTGAAACAGCCCAAGGTATTTTTGTGAATTTTAATAATGTGATCAATTCGACTAGAAAGAAACTCCCGTTTGGCATCGCTCAAATTGGAAAGGCGTTTCGCAATGAAATAACGACTGGCAATTTCATATTCAGAACTAGAGAGTTTGAGATGATGGAAATCGAATATTTTGTAATGCCGGGGGAAGATGAAGCAATTCATGAGCAATGGATACAAAACTGCCTTTCATGGTACAGCCAAATAGGTCTTAATTCAGATAACCTAAGGGTGCGTCGCCACGAAGACGATGAGCTTTCCCATTATGCGAAGGCGACCTATGATATTGAATACAATTTTCCATGGGGCTGGGGGGAGATTCAAGGAATAGCAAACCGTACCGATTACGACCTCAAATCCCACATGGAAATAAGTGGAGAAAAACTCACCTATTTTGATGAGCCTTCTGGCCAGCATGTCATCCCCTACGTTATAGAACCATCGTTCGGGGTCGACAGAGCGGTAATGGCCCTACTGGTGGATGCCTATTGTGAAGAAGAACTTACTTCTGCATCAGGAAAAATTGAAACAAGAGTTGTCCTTAAACTTGATCCGTCAATCGCACCTGTCAAAGTAGCTGTACTGCCATTAAGTCGTAACGAAAAACTAACCCCTTTGGCCAAATCAGTTTTTGATACGCTTCGCAGATCCTCGTTGATTGGAGGGCACGTACAATATGACGATGCTCAAAGCATAGGGAGAAGGTACAGGAGGCAGGACGAAATAGGCACTCCCTTATGCGTTACAGTAGACTTTGACTCGCTTGATGATAATCAAGTGACAATTAGAGAACGAGACTCAATGCAGCAAACCAGAGTTGGGTTAAACGAACTAGAGTCCGAGCTGGCCATTAAGATAAATATATAACCCTGATTATGATCGTTATACTGTGGTGAACAACCATAAATCCTAGCTAAAGAAGGGGTGGTTTGAATGCTAGTGATTCATACGGCCGACATACATATAGGCGTCGAAAATTACAGCCGGCCCGACCCTGAAAGTAGGACATCATCCCGTCTCCAAGATTTCTTGACCTCATTTGATGAACTTGTTGATTATGCCATTGATGAAAAAGCCGACTTAGTATTGGTATGTGGAGACGCATACAAAAGCCGAAATCCAACTCAAACCCATCAAAGAGAGTTCGTAAAACGAATTTCAAAACTTGCCCAAAAAGGAATTCAAGTTTTTCTACTTGCCGGGAATCATGATTCACCAAACGTACCGGGACCTGCAACCACCTTGGATATATTTTCCACCCTTGAAATAGAGAACGTACACGTAGCAAGCGAACTGAAAACCGAAGTTATTAAAACTCCAAATGGCAACATACAAATTATCTCTTTGCCATGGATAAGAAAAGGGGATTTTATGTCCCTTTCAGAATACAACCAACTTTCCAATGAAAATTTGAACAAAGCCATAGAAGAAAAATTGATTGCAGGTTTGAACAAAGAAATAGAAAATTTAGATTCTTCCTTACCGTCAATTTTAGCCTCTCACGTATCGGTCGATTTGGCTAAAACAAGTTCAGAAAAATCAATGACCCTGGGTAAAGATTACATACTGCCCACCAAATCCTTAGCCAATAGAAACCTGGATTATGTCGCGCTAGGGCACGTACACAGGCATCAAGTTCTCAATGACGATCCCCCTGTAGTCTACTCAGGTAGTTTGGAAAGGATAGATTTTGGTGAGGAGAAAGATTCCAAAGGATTTTGTGCTATAACCATTTCAACTGGCATCGACAATCGGAATCGAATCGAATCCTACAAATTCGTAGAAGTGAATGCCAGAAGATTCAAAACAATATCAATAATCATTGAAGATACTGACGAATATCCGAATGACAAAATATTATCTGAAATAGAGAAACATGAAATAAAGGATGCGATTGTCCAGGTCATAGTTGATGTACATGCATCCCGGTACAGAGAGATCTCTGACAAAATCATTCGAGAAAAACTGTCTAATGCACATTTTATCGCTGCAATACGGAAAAATGTGATTTCAGAAAGCAAAAATAGGTTAGGAAAAGAACTTCACGAATCCGTTCCTCCAATGGAGGCATTGGAGGCATTTTTGAAAGAAAGGGACATAGATGAAAATAAAATGCGTCTTCTATTGGAAAAGGGACAAACTCTAATGTTTGAAAACCCACCTACCCAGCCATAATGCAAAAAACTGGCCTGAATTTACACTCGATTTGTCACATGAAATACCTCCCAATAACTTTATGTCTCGTAGTGTTTTTGTCGGGTTGTTCATTCACTGAAAACACGAAGATTGCACCGCCATTCAAAATAGAACTCTATGAAACAGTCGATTATAAGAAAAATACTGTATTCGATTTAAGGTTACAAGGCGGTAAACCCACAATCGTTAATTTCTGGTTCCCATCATGCCCGCCTTGCATAGCTGAATTTCCCAAAATAGATCAATTTTATTTGGAGAACAAAAATTCTGTAAACGTTGTGGGCATCCAATTGCTTGGCTTAGACTCAGCTCAAGATGGACAAGATTTTGTGAAGGAAAAACACATACATTTTGCCGTAGGGGCAGACCCCTTAGGGAAAGTGTCTGTTAATTATCATATCAAGGTGTATCCAACCACAGTGTTTGTGGACTCCCAAGGCCAGATAGCAGGTCATTGGCAAGGTGAAATAACTATAGAAGAACTAGATCAACAATTGTTAATTTTACAAAATAAAGCGAACTGAAAATTGAATATATCAGACCTATTCCATGTTTTTATACGGTGGGCACATCTTATTTCTGCAACTGCGTGGGTGGGTGGAAGTATATTCTGGGTTTTGGTTCTAAATCCTTCCGTGAAGCATTCTGAAATTTCCTTTATTAAAAAATTGCACACTCGATTATCTACCGAATTTAGAGGGCTGGTCGACACGTGCATATTTGTACTTTTAGCCACGGGGGCAATAATGACATTTAACAGGCTAACTCCCGGCGACATTGGATACCAATACGCTTTAATTTTGGGGTTAAAAATTGCTTTCGTATTGGGAATGTTTTACATGATAAGGGCCAAACGGCACCTGAATTTCATTTCAAAAGCTAACCTAGCTGAGCATCACGGAAAACCCAAATCAAAAAGACTCACAGCGTTGCTAAATGGATACAATCTGGTGCTGGTTTTAGGACTTTTGGTTTATCTACTTTCGGACTTGTTAAACCTGATGTATATATCAACAATCTCTTAACAGATGTAAGCTTCAATCAAGAGGTTCATAAAGTGAAAAAAACGTTTTTAGAAATCATCAGATGCCCATTATGTAAATCAAATTTCGGATTACATGTGGATTCAGAAAAAGATGACGAAATCCTGGAAGGGAAATTGATTTGCTCCCAATGCAGAGAAGAATTCCCCATTGCTAATTCAGTTCCAAACCTTCTACCTCCCGAGTTACGTTAGTAATTTGAATTTATTGAAATACACACACAGGAGATGAACGTACCTGTAACGCTTCCTTTTTTTGAACTGCCTGGCGCATTTCACCGACTGTTAAATTTAGAAGCGGATGCACCAAGGTAGGCGAGATTTCAAACAAGGGATCTAACACAAACATCCTTTCATGAAACCTCGGGTGTGGAATAGTTAAAAGTTGGCTTTCGAGTACGATATCTCCCCATATCAAAATATCTATGTCAATTGTCCTAGGAGAGTTGGTAAAAACTCTGTGTCTTTGAAGATTTTTCTCTATTCCCTTCAGGTAATGCAGAAAAAGCCACGGGGTTAATTGAGTAGATAATTTACACACAGAATTCAAGAATGCTGGTTGTTTCGAAAACCCATAAGGAGTGGTTTCGTACAATTTAGAAGAAGTGAGTGTATCGGCCAACTTCATCAGCATCTTAGTAGCATTGGTAATATTGCTGAACCGATCACCTATATTGCTCCCCAAACCTACATATACATTTGTTGAAATATTAATTGTGCTCACCTTCTTACTATGGCATCTGTCATTTTCGTTATTCTGTACATTTCCGGAACATCATGAACTCTAACCATATCAGCCCCCCTAGTTATAGCTACCGATACAGTCGCAGCAGTCCCTTCGATGCGATCATCAACTGGCAATTTCAAAATTTCGCCAATCGTTGACTTACGAGACGTTCCTACCATCACCGGCACACCTATGGTTTTATATTCATGCAGCCGATTCAGGATTTGAAGGTTTTGTTCGGACCCTTTTCCGAAACCTATTCCGGGGTCCACTATGATTTTGTTTTTATCTATGCCAGTTGAAATGGCAAAATCAACTCTCTTTTTCAAAAACTCTACGGTATCTTTAACAATATCTTTGTATTGAGGAGATTCTGTGTTGTGCATAATCACCACATAGACTCCAGCATCCGCGACAAGGTGTACCAACTCAGAATCTCTTCCCAGCCCCCAAATATCATTTACCATTGTGGCTCCAGCGGAAATGGCTGCTTTGGCTACTTTGGCTTTGTAGGTATCTACACTGATTACTGCCTTCGGTTCGAGGCTCAAAGCACGTATGATTGGGACAACCCTCTGAATTTCCTCATCCGCCGAAACTTTATCCCTATGCCCATAAACAGACGGGGGTTTAGAAGATTCGCCACCCACATCCAGCACATCTGCTCCTCTTGACAACATTTCGATACCTCTTGATATAGTCAGGTTCACATCCTGATGAATACCATCGCCGGAAAATGAGTCAGGGGTAGCATTTAATATCCCCATCAAGTATGTTTTAGATCCCCAGTCAAACAAGGTCAATTTGGTTTAATCCTTTTTTCTGATGTAGTTCAAATCAACAACGAAATTTCAATAGAACTAAATACTTATTTACAGTGAGCTATAATGAATTCCGCATATATGTATTTGTATCAAATCAATATTATTAAATAATCCGTATTTTAATCCAGTCATATGTCACCAGAAAACTCCACATCAAAAAAACATGACGAATTGTTGGGGAAAAAAGCCTTAAGCCTGAAGGGCGGCGGAGATAAACGGGTTGAAGCCCAACACAAAAGGGGTAAATTAACGGCTAGAGAGCGCATTTCCTTGCTGCTAGACGATGGTTCCTTTGAAGAGTTGGACCCGTTAGTGTTGCACAGGTCAACGAATTTTGGCTTGGATAAGCAGCATTTTCTAGGCGACGCTGTGGTGACGGGATACGGCGAAGTTAACGGCAGACTTACTTTTACCTACGCACAAGATTTTACCGTGCTAGGTGGTTCGCTATCAGAAGCTGTAGCGAACAAAATCTGCAAAGTAATGGACAAAGCCATTGAAAGCGGTGCCCCAATTGTCGGGCTAATAGATTCAGGGGGTGCAAGAATCCAGGAAGGAGTCGACAGCCTTTCGGGCTATGGCTCCATTTTCCACAGAAACGTGATGTCTTCAGGTGTAATACCGCAGATATCGGTCATGATGGGGCCGGCTGCCGGCGGTGCCACTTACTCTCCGGCCTTGACTGATTTCATTTTCATGGTGGAAGGACTGGGCCAGATGTACATCACTGGACCTGACGTTATTCGGGCAGTGACTTCAGAAGATATATCTCACGAAGATTTAGGGGGAACTGAAGCGCACACGGTTAAGAGCGGCGTTGCCCATTTCGCAGAAGAAACGGAGGAATCATGCATTGCCAGAGTTAAGGAACTATTAAGTTATCTACCCCAAAACAACATGGAAAACTCTCCCTTAATTAGTAGTGGTGATTCGCCCGATAGATATTCTGACAATTTGAACAGCTTGATACCAGATAACCCCAACCAACCTTATAATATGCTTGATGTCATCCACACCGTGGTGGATGAAGCCAGATTTTTGCAAGTCCACAAGAATTTCGCACCTAACATATTGGTTGGATTCGCAAGGTTTGATGGAAAATCCGTAGGGATCGTCGCTCAACAGCCCGACCATTTCGCAGGTGTCCTCGATATAGATGCATCTGTCAAAGCCGCAAGGTTCGTAAGATTCTGCGATGCCTTCAACATACCTTTGGTCACTTTTATAGATGTTCCCGGATTCATGCCTGGCAGCTCTCAGGAGTACGGAGGAATTATCCGACATGGTGCAAAGTTAATATTCGCCTACGCGGAAGCTACTGTTCCCAAAATAAGCGTTCTGACTAGAAAGGCCTATGGAGGTGCTTATATCGTGATGAGCAGTAAAAACCTTAAAGGGGATATAAATTACTCGTGGCCAACAGGTCAAGTCGCTGTAATGGGTGCAGAAGGTGCCGTTAATATAATCCATAGGTCACAAATCAGAGAGTCAGATGATCCGCAAAAATTAGCTAATGAGTTGGCATCAGAATACGAAGAAAACCTGATGAATCCCTACATCGCTGCGAGCAGGGGGATGATAGACGACGTGATAGAACCTGGTCAGACACGGCTAAAAGTCATAAGAGCCTTGAAAATGTTGGCTAACAAAAGAGAAAATATACCTCCTAAGAAACATGGAAGCATTCCTTTATAAGCGGTATGAAATCAACCCAGAAACATATAGCTGCCATATCGACTGCCATTCAAATGTATTTAGATGACACCAAAACTTCAGACTCAAAACAGGGTAAATTAATATCTTCCTGGAAACATGCGATTCTTTATCCCCTTCCATATTCGCACAATCGTGTGATTGGAGGATGGGTTGGCAGACCTACGACTTATGAATAAACCACGTATTCACCCGATTATATGAACATGTTTAACACTTTTGGCATCACTGATACCACCTTCCGGGACGCTCACCAAAGCCTTCTTGCCACAAGACTCGAAATGAAGGATATGGAACCCATCGCGGCCCAAATGGATCAGGTCGGTTTCGCGTCTATGGAAGTATGGGGTGGAGCTACTTTCGACGCCACTACAAGATATTTAGCTGAAGATCCCTGGGAAAGGTTACGCCAGTTCAAAAAATTAATAACGAAGACTCCATTGTCAATGCTGCTAAGAGGACAATCCCTGGTGGGGTACAAAGCGTATGCCGATGACGTAGTAGACGCGTTTGTTGAACGCTCTGCGACAAACGGAATCGACATTTTTAGGGTGTTTGATGCATTGAACGACGAATGGAATTTAGCTCGGGCTGCTGCAGCTGTGAAAAATAACGATAAGCATTTACAAATGACAATTTGTTATTCAGTCACTGAAAACGGGAAGATGGGTGGGCCAATATATAGTTTAGATTATTATCTGGATAGAGCCGCAATTTTTCAAGACATGGGGGCGGATAGTCTTTGCATTAAAGATATGGCAGGACTTTTATCGCCTTATGACGCCTTTGATTTAATTTCAGCATTAAAAAAAGTGGTGACGGTGCCCTTGCAATTACACACCCATTACACCAGTGGTATGGCCTCTATGACTGTTTTAAAAGCGATTGAAGCAGGTATAGACGTAGTCGACGCTTGCCTAGCTCCACTAGCATTGAGAACTTCTCAGCCCGCTGTAGAACCACTTGTTGTCACTTTGCAAGGCACAGAAAATGATCCTAAACTAGACCTAGACACTCTTATCGATTTAGGGGATTATCTAGAATCGATTTTGCCAAAGTATCGCGAATACTTGGAAACTCCAAAGGCCTCTGTTATAGACGCTAAAGTTCTGAGCCATCAAATACCTGGGGGAATGGCGAGTAACTTGGTATCGCAGCTTAGGGAAGCTGACTCAATAGATAGGCTTGATGAGGTGCTGGAAGATATCCCCCTCACTAGAAAAGAACTGGGATACCCTCCCTTGGTGACGCCGATGAGTCAGATGGTGGGATCTCAGGCAGTTAGCAATGTGCTTTTTGGTAGATACAAAATGGTGTCGAACCAAGTGAAGGAGTATCTCACCGGAATGTACGGCAGGCCCCCTTCCAAGGTAGATAGCCAAATTAAAGAAGCAGTCTTCAAGTTCTATGATACCTCAGAAATAAAGACCATCAATGAAAGACCTGGAAACCTGCTAGAGCCTGAACTAAAAGAAGCAGAAAAAGCAGTTGCCGACATCACGAGCGATGTTGATGACATTCTAATTTACGCGTTATACCCCACTACAGGAATGAAATTTCTCAGAGTAAAGCATGGCCTTGATTTACAGAAAGATACCCTTGATCTAAATGCTGACGGTGACCCCTCAGAGAATCACGAAATTACTGCAACAGGAACACAGGAAGTCCCGGTTAAAAGTTTGAAGACTAGATCTTTCAATGTGTTTATTGACGACACCTTCTATAAGGTGGAAATCGATCCTGTTGACCAAAATATGATTTCAATTTCTGACGGGATTCGAAATCCAGAGCCATCCAGAGACTCAAACCCGACATTACACGGATCATCAGCAAATTCCGACGGAGAACTGAAATCCCCTATGCCAGGTGTGATTTTGAAATACTTAGTAGAAGTGGACCAACAGGTAAATCAAGGTGACCCTATAGCAGTTTTAGAAGCTATGAAGATGGAAAATACCTTACCTTCACCGAAAGATGGGCGTATCCAGTCTTTGACAGTAGAGCCTGGACAAACTGTTGTAAAGGGCGACCTCCTAGCTATAATCACCTAGTCAGACTAGTTTGTAAATAAAATCCAAATTAGGATTACCAAAACACATAAAAAGAGGAATTAAATGAGAGACAAAGTGACTGTTGTTGGAGCTGGAAACGTAGGTGCGACAACAGCTCAACGCATTTTTGACGGAGGCTACGCTGACGTCGTTTTGGTGGATATCGTGGATGGGTTACCCCAAGGAAAGGCCTTGGATATGCTTGAATCTGGTCCGATTTTGGGAACAGACGCCAGCATCGTAGGTACAAATGGATATGAAGAAACCGAAGGGTCTGATGTAGTCGTTGTAACCTCAGGAGTAGCCCGCAAACCTGGCATGAGCCGAGATGATTTACTACTCACCAATATGAAAATAGTTACCAGTGTGGTGGAACAAACTGCTAAATTTTCTCCCAACAGCGTTCACCTGATAGTCACAAATCCTCTAGATGCAATGGCTCAACAAGCTTTGAAAATCACTGGATTCCCAAGTACCCGAGTGGTAGGTATGGCTGGCATCCTTGATACAGCTAGGTACAGAACTTTTCTCGCGGAAGAATTGGGAGTATCTGTCAACTCTGTCTCAGCCTATGTGCTTGGCGGGCATGGAGACACAATGGTACCTGTTGTGGAAAGCACAAATGTTGCAGGAACCCCCGTATCTAAACTGATAGCTCCGAAAAGAATGGAAGAGATAGTGCAAAGGGCACGGGATGGCGGCGCAGAAATAGTGAATTATTTGAAGACTGGAAGTGCTTTTTACGCCCCTTCGGCATCTATCGTTCAGATGGTAGAAGCCATTCTTTTTGATAAGAAAGAGATATTACCATGCACAGCATATTTACAAGGCCAATACGGCATCAATGATGTCTATGTTGGTGTGCCAGTCAAACTCGGCTCAAACGGAGTCGAAGAGATAGTTGAGTTAAATTTGAATGGCGATGAGCTTAACGCTTTAAGAAAATCCGCGGAAGCGGTACAAGAATTGGTCGAGGTTATGGCAGGAGCTCAATAGAGCCTCTAGATGGCATCTCGAATAAGGTGATATTTGATAATTGCTGTAATAGGTGAAAGCTCCGCCTCCCCTAAAAATGCCATGCTTGCTGAAGAGGTAGGTTCTCTCTTGGCAAAGGCCAACGTAACAGTGGTTTGTGGGGGCCAAGAAGGAGTTATGAGAGCAGTTTGCAAAGGGGCCAAAAAACATGGAGGCACCACTATAGGGATTTTGCCAGGAATGGACTCTCTTGATTCCAACGAATACGTTGACATACCTATCTGTACCGGACTTGGAAATGGTCGCAACTTACTAGTTACTAGGGCTGGAAAATCGGTCATCGCGATCGGTGGTTCCTATGGGACTTTGTCTGAAATTGGGCTGGCATTGTCAGACTCAAAATCAGTAATTGGCCTGAACACGTGGAGTTTACTCAGAGACGAACATTTAGATTGTGGAATAATAGTAGCGAACAACCCAGAAGAGGCCGTTCAGCTCGCGATCTGCCAAGCCAACAAAAAGTAAGGACCATCCTAAAATGACTTCAATTCATAGTATCAAGGCGAGAGAAATCCTTGATTCAAGAGGAAACCCTACGGTCGAGGTAGATATAGTCCTGGAAGACGGTTCTGTAGGTACATCTGCCGTGCCGTCAGGTGCCAGTACGGGACAATATGAGGCAATCGAACTCCGAGATGGTGATAAAAACAGGTACCATGGAAAGGGTGTTCTGAAAGCACTTGATAATATCCAGAATATTATAAGTCCAAACGTCATAGGCTTTGATGCCTTTGATCAAGAAAAACTAGATTCTAAATTAATTGAGTTAGATGGGACCGAAAACAAAAGTAATTTAGGCGCAAATTCCACATTGGCAGTATCTCTTGCTACCGCCAAGGCTGCTGCTATTTCATCTAAGAAGGAGTTATTCGCCCACATTTCGGAATCAGATGAATACTTAATTCCCGTCCCAATGTTGAATGTTATTAATGGCGGCAAACATGCTGAAAATTCCACTGACATTCAGGAATTCATGGTAGTCCCTGTCGGGTTTAGAACCTTCTCTGATGCCATTAAAGCCGGTTCTGAAGTATACCAATCGCTCCAGAACAATCTAAGCGAAAGCAATCTCAGTACCACGGTTGGAGATGAAGGTGGATTCGCCCCGCAATTACCATCTAGCGAAGCTGCTTTAGAAATATTAGTTGATGCCATAACTTCTTCTGGCTATGAATGCGGTCTTCATTTTTTTATTGCGTTAGATGTGGCAGCGGCGGAACTTTTTGACTCAGGAAATAAACTCTACAACTTGAAACGTGAAAAAAAACTAGTTTCAGGCGAACAACTAATTGAAATGTATTCTGCCTGGATAGAAAGGTATCCGATCATAAGCATTGAAGATGGCTTATCAGATGATGAATGGAGTGACTGGGAGGAAATAACGCGCCGCTTAGGCAGCAAAATACAACTAGTTGCAGATGATCTGCTTACAACGAACCCAACTAGAATATCAAAAGGTATCGAAGCTCGGGCAGCGAATGCTGTGCTTATAAAACCAAATCAAATCGGTACCTTAACCGAAACATTAGAGGCTATCAACCTAGTTCAATCTGTAGGATGGGGCACAGTTATAAGTCATCGCTCAGGTGAAACAGAAGACACTTTTATATCTGACTTAGCGGTAGCGACAAATTCCGGGCAAATAAAATCTGGGGCCCCTGCCAGAGGCGAAAGAACCGCCAAGTACAACCGACTCATACGCATTGAGGAAAATTTAGCCAGTAGGTGTAGATTTGCTGGAAGAGACGTTTACTCCCGTTACATAAACTAGTTAAATATGAACAAAGAGACTCATTAGGCTAAAAGGGTTCAAATTACATGAAGACGCGTATTGGTATTAACGGTTTCGGTAGAATAGGTAGATTGATATTACGGGCCGTGGTTCAAGAGGGGTACAAAGATATCGAGGTAGGGGCCATTAATAGCTTTGCAGACCCTGAAAGTAATACTCATATGTTTAAATATGATACAACCTACGGAACATTCAAAGGCGACGTTAAATGGACCGAAGATTCTATTGTAATAGACGGTCATCGAGTGGTTTGTCTAAATTCCGAGTCACCTTCTTCATTACCTTGGGGAGACCATGGTGTCGATATCGTCATTGAATGTACAGGCAAGTTTACCGATTCCGTAAAAGCGTCTGGACATTTAAAAGGTGGGGCGAAGAAAGTAATAATTTCCGCTCCCGCAAAAAACGAAGACATTACGATAGTGTTGGGAGTCAATGAACATCATTATGACAAAAACAAACACCACATAATGTCAAATGCTTCATGCACAACCAATTGCGCAGCACCGTTGATGAAAGTGTTGGATGATTCCTTCGGGATAGAAAAAGGCATGATGACTACCATCCATTCTTATACCAACGACCAACAAGTTCTTGATAAAAGGCATAAAGACAAACGCAGGGCCAGAGCTGCAGCAATGAATATAATCCCCACTACAACTGGAGCTGCGAAGGCGGTGGAACAAGTTCTACCAAATTTAAAAGGGAAGGTTCATGGCATGGCCTTCAGGGTACCCACAGCAACCGTATCGGTTACAGATTTTGTCGCGACTCTAAAGAAAAGAGCCACAGCCGAAGAAATTAACCAGGCATACCTAGAGGTATCCCAGAACAGCCTTAATGGTATCCTCCAGTATTCCAATGAGCCTTTGGTAAGCTCTGACTATCGCGGGAGTAAATATAGTTGCACCATTGACGGCCTATCCACGATAACTCTAGACGACAATATGGCTAAAGTAGTCGGCTGGTACGATAATGAATGGGGATACAGTTGCAGGACAGTGGAATTGGCGAAGCTGGTCGGGAAAGCAGGGTTCTAGAAATAGGATCGTTGTTCTTAATTGAAGCTTACCAGTATGTAGGGTTATAATTTGTATAAGTGCATTCAGTTTGCATAACTGAAAACGGAGGCTATACATGGCAACAGAAATAAAACCTAACACTGGAACTTGGACAGTAAAATCAGGGTTGGCCCAGATGTTGAAGGGTGGCGTGATTATGGATGTGGTCACACCAGACCAAGCAAAAATCGCAGAAGATGCTGGCGCAGTGGCGGTTATGGCGCTAGAAAGAGTCCCTTCCGATATCAGGGCCGACGGTGGTGTGGCAAGAATGTCAGACCCACAAATGATCTCTGAGATAATTGAGGCAGTGACCATCCCTGTAATGGCCAAAGCGAGGATCGGTCATTTCGTAGAAGCCCAGATTTTGGAAGCTCTTGGAACTGATTACATCGACGAATCCGAAGTTTTAACTCCAGCGGATGAAAACAATCACATCAATAAACATGACTTTTCGGTACCCTTCGTGTGTGGTGCCAGGGACTTAGGGGAGGCGCTCAGAAGAATAGGCGAAGGTGCCGCTATGATTAGAACGAAGGGAGAAGCCGGTTCGGGGAATATCGTAGAGGCGGTCCGACATGCGAGGAAAGTTTTGGGACAAATTAGTCACATTAGAGGTATGGAATCAGACGAACTCATGGCCACAGCCCGAGATTTGAAGGCTCCTTATGAATTAGTAAAAGGCATCCACCAAACCGGGGCTTTACCCGTTGTGAACTTCGCAGCTGGCGGGATTTCTACTCCGGCGGATGCTGCATTGATGATGCAAATTGGTGTAGACGGTGTCTTTGTGGGATCTGGAATATTTAAGTCAGAAACTCCTCAAATTATGGCTAATGCAATAGTCAAAGCCACGACACATTACAAAGATCCAGAAATGCTTGCTTCCGTCTCCAAAGGATTAGGCGCATCCATGCCAGGAATTGATGTTAGAACTTTGCCTGAATCAGAGCAGTTTGCTACTAGGGGCTGGTAAATTTGGCACCTATAGGCGTCTTGGCAATACAAGGCGACTTTCTAGAACATAGAAATATGCTAGATTCTATTGGAATTGAATCTGTGGAAGTCCGGTTGCCTGAACAATTAGAAAATATCGATGGATTAATCATCCCTGGCGGAGAAAGTACGACCATAGTGCAGTTGATAGATATCTATGAAATGCGACAGCCTTTGGTCGAAAAAGTAAGGAAAGGACTAGCTGTATGGGGTACCTGTGCAGGTATGATAGTCATAGCAAAGCACTTAAAGGATAAACGTCCTAACCCATTGGGGTTGATGGATATCGAGGTCAGCCGCAACGCGTTTGGCAGACAAATTGATAGTTTTGAGACAAACTTGGATATCAACGGAATGGACGGACCCCCTATGCACGCCATTTTCATTCGGGCGCCTCTAGTAACTGAGATAGGGAATGGGGTCGAAATATTAGCCGAAGTAGATCAAGGAAAACCAGTTGCAGTAAAACAAAACAGAATTCTTGCTACCTCATTTCACCCTGAACTAACTGAAGATCCCAGAATGCACACCATGTTCGCAAATATCGCTCATTCAATGCAATAAAACTTGGGAGGACCACGGCAAAAGTGATCCGAGAGACAGATATAGATCTAAACGTCCTTGTGGACGTGATTCCTGAAAGATTCAGGTCAGAGTTATTGGCCCAGGAAAATGTGGAGGAATTACTGGAAGTGGTCCTAGATTTAGGAAGGCAACCGGAAGCAAGGTTCTTGGGTCAGAACAAACTGCTAGAAATCGATGAAGTCACCAAAGACGATCTGGAATACTCGATTAGTAAGATCGGAATGTTCGGTGTTGATAATAGAGCAGGCATAGAACGCACCCTTCATCGTATATCTGCTATTCGAAACCGTAGCGGCAAGGTAGTAGGTATAACATTCAGGGTGGGAAGAGCAGTCTATGGAACCATCAAAATAATAGAAGACTTAGTATTGTCCGGGGAAAGTGTCCTACTTCTCGGAAAACCTGGGGTAGGAAAGACAACGATGCTCAGAGAGGTAGCTAGAGTTTTGGCAGACGATGCAGAAAAAAGAGTGATAGTGGTGGATACCTCCAATGAAATTGCCGGAGATGGAGATATCCCACATAAAGCCATCGGAAGAGCCAGAAGAATGCAGGTACCATATCCGACTAAACAACATGACGTGATGATTGAGGCTGTGGAGAACCACATGCCAGAGGTCATAGTTATAGATGAAATCGGCACCGAATTGGAGGCCAATGCCGCCAGAACCATTGCAGAACGAGGGGTTCAACTGGTAGCTACCGCTCACGGTAATAGTCTTGAAAATTTGATTATGAATCCCACGTTGTCAGACCTAGTCGGTGGAATTCAAACCGTCACACTTGGAGATATTGAGGCTAGAAGAAGGAGAACCCAAAAAACTGTATTAGAAAGAAATGCCCCTCCTACTTTTGAAAAATTAGTGGAGATACAGGGTTGGAACCTAGTAACAGTACATTCCGATGTAGCCTCCACTGTGGATAAAATGTTGCGCAAACAAACCATAAATTCTGAAGTGAGAGCAGTGGAAGAAAATGGCCACATAAGGAAGCACACAAGTTCCTCCAAATCTGGTGAAGGCAACCAAAGTCTCGATTTTCCAAATGAGCATGTTGAGCCATATCGTAGAACCAACAATACATTCCCAACCGAAACTGCAAAATTAACCCCAATAATGCCCTACGGTGTTAACAAAAGCAGATTTGATCAAGTCATCAGGTCTATGAATGCGCCTATCACATTAGTCGCTGACATAAACACAGCAGAGATGCTTGTGACAACCAAGAATTACCATAGGAGAGGAACTCAAGCATTGAAAAGTGCCGAAAAAATGGGCAAACCAGTGTTTGTACTCAGAAAAAATACAGTTCAGCAAATTGAGCAATTTGTAAAAGCAGTTACAAAAAATGATACAGGACCTATGATTTCAGAATCGGAAAAATCATTAGCCCTATTGGAGGCTACGCAGGCATCACAAAGGATCTCCAATGGGGAACCAGAAATCCTGTTAAGACCGCAAAACTCTTTTGTGAGAAGGCTTCAGCATCAAATAGCCACAGAATATGGACTGGAATCCATCAGTGAGGGAAAGGAACCCCGTAGATCAGTACTTATACATAACGATACTAATGAATACTAAAAACACCTTCATCGTACTAGAAGGAGTTGAAGGAAGTGGGAAAAGTACTCAGTCGCAGGTTCTTTCGCAAAAACTCTCCTCCGAAGGTATTTCCAACTTATTGGTTAGAGAACCCGGAAGCACAAACACCGGTGAAAAAATAAGAGCTCTCATATTGGAAGGGTGCGAACTGAATCCTCTTACAGAATTGTTTCTTTTTTCAGCTGCTCGGTCAGAACTTATTCAAAATGAAATAATTCCCGCTCTTGATTCCAACACAGTAGTCGTCTGCGACAGGTATATTTACTCATCTTTCGCATATCAAGGCTATGCGAAAGGACTAAACTTAGACACAGTGGCCAAGGTCAATTCCATTGCAACCTCTCACATAAGCCCTGATTTAGTGTTTTTATTGGACATAAACCCAGAAGTCTCTTTTAAAAGGACAAAAGCAAATCCTAGAGATAGGTTTGAGAAAGAGTCTATATCCTTTCATAACAGTGTACGAAAAGGTTATCTGTGCCTAGCTGAGTCAAGTCAGAATACTTGGCACATAATAGATGCCGAGAAACCGAGTGAAATCATCAGTGAAATAATTTGGCAGAAAGTAATTACTTTACTTACATGACTTACATTTTCTGATTTTCAAAAATAGCCAGTGGGTTACTTTCAACCATTTGAGTTGCCTTATATGAGCCGATAATTTGTTTTGCAAATTTAAATCCCAAATCCATGTCATAGCAACGCTGACCTTCTGCCATATGGGTGTCGGACGCGATGACGTGAATTAATCCTTCCGTCATCATATCTACCGAGGCTCTTTGTGCTTTGTCGCCAAACTTACCATACAAACTGCTTGCCGTTAACTGAGATTTACATCCCATCCGCACAAGTTCCCCTAACAACTCTCGTTCATCTTCAAAAAGGCGCATCCTCTCAGGATGGGCCAAGACCGGAATTAAACCAGACTCCAATAAATCAGCAATGACTCGTTCTATATATGAAGGACGGTCTTTCCAGGGCATTTCAACCAATATATATACGCTGTTATTTAATGTGAGGGCCCTACCATTTTCAATCTCTTGAATCAAATCTAAGTCAACATGATTTTCCATGCCTAATTTAACGGCAATATCGGCTTTCTTCTGAGTAAGGTTTCCATTTATATTGGAGACTAGATCTTTTATTAGATGCACGGAATGGTTCTCAGTTACATCTTTCCTGTGCGGCGTCGCGATGATCATTTTAGTGTTTTGGCTTTGCGCTACTTCGCATATCTGAATGGACTCTAGAAAATCTCCTGGACCATCATCAACACCAGGTAATAAATGGTTATGTATATCGTACATATCGATCATATTATTATGCTACACCTTTCAAATACTTTTCTCTTACTCTGATAAAATCCTCCCAAATAAACTTTTTTTACTGTGAAATGATTAAATTTGACAATTTCTCAACTGCCCATCAGAAAAAAATCGTAGAATTCATAAATTCAGTCAACGATTCTTTTAACTCTCCAAAAAAGTTAACGGATGCTTTCTTCGTGCAAACGATTAACGTACCCCCGTCAAACCCAGAAACAAACTGTTATATTGCCTCTGCAAACCACGATATTTTTGGCTTCCTTCAAATAGTCGAAGAACCACCCGTAAAGCGAATAGTCGGGCTTCAAACCATTCGTGAAGGTGGCAATTTTGCTGAAATATTTCAAAATTTCATGGCCATTGCCGTTAAACATGGAACCCTATCGAATGCAAAAGTAATCCATTTCCAAATTTCCCAGAATGACCATGAATCAAAAAAGATTTTAGAATCTTCAGGTTGGCACAAAATCAAAACGTACTGGAATCTCAGGTTCGAGGAACCACATTTAGAAGATTTAGTTCTACCTGATGATTATTCTCTTCGCCACTTTGTTAAAGGAAGAGATGAAGATACTCTTACTGATTTACAGAATCAATCATTCGGAAACCACTGGGGGTTTTCTCCTAACGACATAGAACAAATTCGATACCGTACCCAAATGGAAAGGACTGATGAAAAAGGCATTATATTTATAGAGAAAAATGGGGAAATAGCTGGGTACAACTGGACCATGGAAGCACACAATGGTCCTTCGTCGGTAGGATGGGTTGCAATGACCGGAGTTCATCCAAATTATCGGGGTTTGAGTCTAGGCAGAGCAGTCGTTTTGGCAGGCATGCATTACCTCAAATCAAAAAATATATCAGAAATAGAACTTGAAGTGGATTCTGAAAATATACCTGCCACTAAACTATACAGCAGCATAGGCTTTAAAAAAATAAACCAGACTCACTGGTATGAGAAAAATCTGTAGGTTCAGATAGCCTGCGTACTTGTCCAACCTGAAATAACTTCACCATACAAATTAGCGGCCTTTTTCGAGCTAGCATTCCAACTTAGAGAGTAAGCTTTCTTTATCGCCTCTTTTGACATAAAACTATGCAAATCTTTATTTTTAAGTAACACTTCTATCTGGGTTGCAAAGGCCTCCGGACACCTCCAGGGTATGAGATATCCCGTGGAACCATGCTCAACAATTGACGGAATCCCACCAACCCGAGATGCTACGACCGGGGTCCCACATGCCATAGCTTCAATGGCAACGAAACCCAAACTTTCATAATGGGAAGGTAAAACAAAAACATCGGCTGCAGAGTAATAGGTCGCCAGAGTATCATGAGCAACAGCACCCGTGAAAATCACTTTATCATCTAGTCTCATTTCAAGGACCAACGATTTAATGAACTGATAATATTCGTTGCTCTCTTCGTTACCACCAACAATATAAAGGGTAGTATCCCCAACCGAAGATATCATTGGTAATGCCTTAACTAGCACATCAAGTCCCTTTATCGGATCGATACGACCAACAAATAGAACCACGTTGTTTTGCCCGGGGATATTTAATTGATATCTTGACGCATTTTTGTCAGACTGGTAAAACATTTCCAAATCCACCCCAGGTGGAACAACAGAAATCTTGTTGGTAAATGACCCGTACAGCTGGTCAATGTCCTGGACTTCTTTTTGGGTCAACACTAGAATTTTATCGCTTCTGCACATCAACTTATATTCAGAAGCACTCCTTGATATATGTTCGTCCCCACCAGTGAGAGCTTTCAATTTAGTCTTTGCTAGAGTATGAAAGGTAATTACATGCGGAATTTTCCATGACTCAGACAGCAAATCGCCAGCCAGCCCTGAAAGCCAATAATGGCTATGCAAAATGTCTAAATAAAAGTCCTCATTTTCCATATAAATTTGAATGTTCCTGGAAAATTCGAAAACTAGATTAATAAGCTCATTTTTGGGAGCCTCTGCAGGCCCAGCACTTATATGAACAAGCTTGGATCTGATCCCTAAGGGCATATCGGAATCTTCAGAATGTTCATGGCTGCGAGTAAAAACATAAACAGTGTGGCCTAGTGAATCCAACTTGGCTGCAAGATTAAGAAGGTATACATTCATACCACCAGCATCTTTTTTGCCAAGATCAGCCATTGGACAAGTGTGGAAACTCAACAATCCTATCTTCAATTCACCCCCTTCACTAGCGACTCACTACCAAATCAAAAACCGACCGATCGCTTGCACCCAAATGATATTTGTAACGCTCTGTGCCTCTCAGAAAATTGTATTCTTTTACATCAAGTTTAATGGCTTCTTGGATCGTGAAAACTTTATTAAGCAACCCGACACTCAGTGCAGATTTTTCAGGATCATAGCCACTGTTGTACAAAAGATAAGTGCCTTCGTATGAGAAACATATACAAGCCGCCACTTTGGCCCCATCTACTTCCATGAAAAACAATTTATATTGATCGGTGGCCGAAAATTGTAAAGCTAAATCGGTAAAAAATTCCTTGTTTTGAACTGTTAGAAAAGCACCTTTATCATCGCTGCTCAAAGCCATTAAACGGAAAAAATCCTCCATGTTTTTTTCAACCGAATTTTGGGTTATTTGAACAGTATACTGTTCAAAGTCCGTATTGGATTCAAGTCTCCTAAGCTTACGCCTCAACTCGTGGCGGTCTTTCTTTCTCAGTCCAGCGAGGTAGTCATCCCAGGAGTCAGGTAATTCCATACAAGGGGTAGTATCCGATTCATGCAAATCAACTTCAAATCCATCAAGCTTGGCAATGTCAGGAAGATATTTAAGTGTGGGGGAATCTTCTGGTATGGATTCAAGACGTAGAGTTTTCCAATCCATGGATTTCAAGCGGTCCCATGCTATTGAGAAAAATTCTTTTCCATGACCTTTTAGTACCGGGAAATCCATGTAGTCAGACAAATTAGAGTCGCCTATAAATGTCGTCTCTTCACCCTCACACAGTAAGGGAATTACCCCAATCGCCTCTTTACTCGATGTAACTATCTCAATTAGGGGAGTGGAATTATATTTAAACCTTTTCCACCAAGTAGCTTGCCACTCAGGGGTAATAAAAATGGTGTTTAAGTAGCAATTAGGAAGCATGTGTGACCAAGTTTTTTCAAGCTGGTCAACGTTTTCAAAATAACTCATTTCCCCTCTTACGATTTAGATAAACGTATAGTTTTTATCAATTGTTTAACCTCCTGCCTCCCCCCTCTTTGCGCAGATGTAACTATCTTGCTATCAGTTTTCTTGACACCTCGCAAAGTCATGCACGTATGCACTGCAGACATAAAAACGTAACTTGCACTGGCGTCCAGACATCGATAAACACTATCTGCTATTTGAGTCGTTAGCCTTTCTTGAATTTGAGGCCTTTTAGCCAACACATCAATCAATCGAGAAACTTTACTTGCTCCAATCACCCTGCCTTTTGGTACATAAGCTACATGAGCGTAACCATAAAATGGCAATAAATGATGCTCGCAAATTGAATTGAACGAAATATCTGTAACAGCTACAGGCTCAGTATGATTTTCCTCAAAAAAAACGCTTAGTACTTCTTCAGGGTCAGATCGCAACCCGGAAAATATGTCACGATACCATTCCACTACCCTATTTGGTGTATCTACCAGACCTTCCCTTTCTGGGTTCTCCCCTATTGAAACCAAAATTTCATGGACAGCAGATCTAATCCTATCAGAATCGAAAGCCTCTCCTGACTTAGCAGAGTGCACCGATTCATTCATGATAAAGTAAGAGCCTCCTCCACTGATTCGATTTTAGCAGGGTATTCATTTAGAGAAGCTGGTTTTATTTCATTTGCCACATCTGGGTCTTTAAGACCGTTCCCGGTGATAACACATACAATGGTTTTGCCTTCAAAAGATTCGCCTGAATTAACCCTCTTTAATAAACCTGCCAGTGACGCAGCAGAAGCCGGTTCGCAAAAAACGCCTTCATCAGATGCTAACCTGCGATATGTATCGAGAATTTCCTCATCATCAACCTTATCAATAAACCCCTTCGATTCATCTCGAACTTTCAAAGCTAATTCCCAACTGGCTGGGTTACCGATCCGTATAGCAGATGCTACTGTACGAGGTTCCTCTACAATAGCCCCGTCAACTATCGGGGCAGCCCCAGATGCTTGGTACCCGTTCATCACAGGCAATTTACCTGAAAGTCCACTTTCAAGAGCTTCCTTAAAGCCTTTCCAGTATGCTGTGATATTACCAGCGTTGCCAACTGGTATAAAGAGATGGTCAGGTGCCATCCCGAGTTCTTCGACAATTTCAAAAGAAGCAGTTTTTTGGCCTTCTATACGGTTAGGGTTTAGTGAATTTACAAGCTCCACTGGATGCCTTTCACACAACTCACGAGCAATTTCCAGGGCTTTATCAAAATTACCGTCAATCATTGCTATATGTGCACCATATGCAACCGCTTGAGCTAGTTTACCTCTGGCCACATTTCCCTTTGGAACGATCAAGGTGGTTCTAAGTCCCAAATAGGCTCCATAGGCAGCCGCAGAGGCACTAGTATTACCTGTGGAGGCACAGGCTATCGAAGTGATACCTTTTTCGACGGCTTTGGCTACTGCCAATACCATACCCCTGTCTTTAAATGAGCCAGTCGGGTTGCAACCTTCAAGTTTAAAAAATAGCGATTTACAACCTATCTCATCCACTATATTTCTAGATTTAACCAGAGGGGTGTTTCCTTCCCCTAGAGAAAAAACAGGAGTCTCGGAATTAATAGGAAGGAATTTTTTATAAGTTTCGATGATACCTTTGCCCATTTTAAAAGGCCGTCACGTTCCTTCGATGTACATTTCTTTTCTGCATATTCTAGGCATGTTCAATCCCTTCAAATACTCTACAGTAGCAATACTTCTCTAGCAACACTATGGAGACAAGGTGATTTATTATAAGACTAACGAAATTCAAAAGGCTTACCCGTTTTAATTTTTGATCCACGGTGAATTAACATTAAGGCAATATCTTTTCTAGACATTGATTGAGGAGTAACAAATGAAGTTACAGAACATTGACTCAGAAATATCTGATGCCATCGAAAATGAAAAAAGACGTCAGCAGGAGAATATCAACCTAATAGCATCAGAAAATTACGCAAGCACAGCTGTGCTTGAAGCCCAGGGTTCTATATTCACAAATAAATATGCGGAGGGTTACCCAGGAAGGAGGTACTACGGCGGATGTGAATACGTTGATGTAGTGGAACAACTGGCGATAGACAGAGCAAGATCTTTATTCCATGCCGACTATGCTAATGTACAACCTCATAGTGGCGCGCAGGCCAATATGGCTGCGTATTTTGCATCTTTGCAACCTGGTGACACTGTGATGGGTATGGGATTAGATCATGGAGGGCATTTGACCCACGGCAGCCAAGTGAATTTCTCTGCGAAACTTTATAATTTTGTCCCTTATGAGGTGGACCGAGAACTTGAGACTATAGATTTTCTAGAAGTCAGCAAAATAGCAAAAGAATGCAAGCCCAAACTGATAGTAGCGGGTGCTTCAGCCTACACCAGAACCATCAATTTTGAAAAATTTAGGGAAATAGCTGATTCTGTAAATGCAAAACTTATGGTTGACATGGCTCATATTTCGGGTCTTGTTGCAGCAGGAATTCACCCTTCCCCAGTAGAAAGCGCTGATATCGTTACATCCACCACTCATAAAACTTTAAGAGGTCCCAGAGGCGGGTTCATTTTGGGTAAAAGTGAAATGGGTAAAGCCTTAAACAGTGCTGTTTTCCCGAATATGCAGGGTGGACCTCTCGAACACACCATCGCTGCAAAAGCCGTTGCCTTTAAGGAAGCCGCAATGGATGAATTCGTGCAATACCAAGAGCAGGTAGTTGCTAATGCGAAGGCATTAGCAACTACCTTACACGAAGGTGGCTTGCGTTTGGTTTCTGGAGGAACCGATAATCACATGACACTGGTTGACGTGACTCCAATAGGAATATCTGGAAAACAAGCTGAAGAATCGCTAGGTAAAGCAAACATCGTAATTAATAGGAATGCTATTCCATTTGATACAAAACCACCAAGACAGGCTAGTGGCATTAGACTCGGTACCCCTGCCGTCACAAGTAGAGGAATGAAAATACGTGAGGCAACTACTGTAGGTAAGCTAATCCTAAAGGTTCTCACCAATATTGAGGACCCATCGGTGGAGGAAAAAGTCAAGCAAGAGATTCTGGAACTAACTTCCCGTTTTCCTGTCCCGGGCATCAACAGCTAGCCTAGATAAGGTTAGCCAGTAATACAATTAAAGGCAACTTAAGATCCCCAAGGGGTGATTGCTTCCTTAAGAGCTTTATACCCCTCTAAAAAGCCAGGTCTGTTTTCTCCGTAGATCCCATCAAAAACGTCTAATGAGGAATCTAACCAGTTTCTCAATTCGGAATTCCCAGGATTGGCATCTATATATGCGTCCCGCATTAGCACAAAATGGATGCGCGGATCATATGGTCTCTTCGTCCCACCCAAAGATTCATCTCCGTCTAGGAGCCTAAGTAGCATTGCATCGGCGGAGCCAAGTGTTTGTTCATGTATTGGCGGGCCATCCATCCTATGCATAACTGAGGTCATGTCCCTGCCGTTACCAGTGGTGTATCCCATTTCAGACCAAGCATCCCACATATTTACATTTTTACCAACGTGCTGTACTACCTTATCTCCAAAGGCCCGTAAAGGGTCTGAAATATCTGCGAGAAGGTCAGTCAATCTATCCCCATCCAAGTCTGTAGCCAACACTATGGTATCTCGTTTTTCTATGAGATCCCAGATTAATAACCCATAATTGGTATCTGAAATATGTTGTTCGATCCTACCTCCCCAATTTTCCATGCCATCCTTAAAATTTGAAGGTAGCAATGAGATTATCCGGTCAATTCTTTCTTTATGTTCTTCATAGGGGTCAACCGCATATCTTCTTCCTACTTCAAATTTGGTGCCTTTTAGTAACCAAGAATGCAAGCCAGCATTAATACCGTCTTCCATAGCCTGCGTAGGTTTCATTGCGACCCGACCTAGGTGACCGCTATCGTTTACCATCTTGAGAAAAAGTCGATTAGCATAGGCCATTTGAATACCTGGTGTATTCATTTCTGAATGGACAATTCCTGAGTCATCCACTACAAATTTATCCCTATCCTGTGAGTACGGTAGGCAAGGCATGCACCTGACAACAGTAATGGGGCCATACGGCCTAACATTGCAGTATACCCCTGCCTGAGTTCTAAGAGGGGCGTTAGCTGACTTTCCCATCACGACCACCTTATTGCCATTTCCGTCATTGACATAAGCGTCTCCTGCTGTGGACCATTTGACCGAGGTACATGGCATATTTCCAAACCAACCTAGGGAAGCTAATTTCGTATCATGCCTATATTGTGACCACATAGGGACGGCATAAAACGGCAAACCCAGTATGTCTACTGCAGCGATGGTCCCGAGGAGAGCATAGGCATCTGTTAAGGAATGGGCGACAGGATTCACCACGCCATCATGATTTCCACCTTGCCACACAACTGCGTCTGAATACCCCTCTGGCCTTACTTCAGATGGCTCGAACAATCCGGACAAAAGGTTAAGTAAATCGCCTCCATCGGCCTCTGTTCGCGCAATAGACAGTAAATCAATCATGAAAACACCTCTTTTATTTTTTTGTCAGGTTCATTGGATATTACCAGACTACTTTAAAGGATTCTCCGAATAGAGAAAATGTTTGAATTGCGCTTTACAGTTCATAAATTCAGAGGGAAAAGTACCTTGCATTTTTCAGTGATTTAAAAAACTACAAGGAACACTTTCAAGTTACTCCATTCTGGAACCACCCCATGATCTAGATACACCAGCGGCGGTGGGTTCAACTCTCACATTAACTACAGCTGGCTTTCCACTAGAAAAAGCCCGATCTAAGGCAGGTTTGATCCCAGCAGGGTCCTCCACCTTCTCCCCATAGCCGTGCAGAGCTTCTGCCATACGATCAAACTCAGTGAATCCTAATTCACGACCGGGTTTTCTCTTACCAGGGGTACGGGCAGTCCAACCTTCATTGTTACTTATCACAGTCACTACTGGCAGGTTGTGCCGTACTGCCGTATCAATTTCCATGGCGTTCATACCCATAGACCCGTCGCCGTGCAATACAAGAACTTGCTTGTCTGGTTTGGCTACTTTCGCACCAATCCCATATGGTAATCCCACCCCCATTGTCCCAGTCACACCGGAATTTAACCGATGACCAGGCAAATATGTCGATATAGATTGCCTTCCGAAATGCAAAATCTCGTTTCCGTCCACCGAGACGATGGCATCTCTGTCTAAAAATTCGTCTATTTCTTTACATAAGCGCAAAGGGTGTATAGGTGTCTGATCGGAATTGAGCAATGGGGCCGTTTGGGCCATTCTTTTTTCATTGGCTTCGCGTAACCCTACAATCCAAGGGGATTCCAGTGCACCAGAAAAATCCGGACTCCTTTGTTGGGCTATTTCCAATAATTGGGCCATGACTGCCTTGGCATCTCCAAAAATACCCATTTCTATATCCCGATTATGGCCAAGCTCAGCTTCATTAATATCTATCTGTATGATCTTTGCATTCGGTGCAAAACGTTGCCCATAATTCATCATCCAATTCATTCGGGTCCCAACCACTAACACAACATCTGATTCTCTCATCGCAGTGGAGCGTGCTCCTTGAAACGAAACAGCATGGTCTTCCGGAACTAAACCTCTCGACATCGGAGCTGTGTAAAAGGGAATACTAGTTACGTCCACAAACTTTTCTAATTCTGGAGCCGCGCCAGAAAAAAAAGCACCCCCACCAGCAAATAGCAACGGCCTTTCCGCGTTGGCAATAAGTGCCATAGCCCTTTCAATATCTCCGAAAGCAGCCACTGGTCTAGTCCGCTTGAGTGCCCTTGAAGGTGTTGGTACCGATTCCTCTTCCACCTCCTCGTAAAGTACATCTCCGCCGCAATCGATATATACGGGCCCCGGCCTACCACTCTGAGCCTGTCGGTATGCAGTACTCACGACTTCCGGAAATCTAGAAGCCATAGTGGGTCTGTGCCAATATTTGCACAACGGTTGCATTATGCCTACCTGATCTACTTCCTGGAAAGTATCTCTTCCTATTTCATGCACTGCACTGGCCCCACCCAAAATAACCATGGGGGCACAGTCAATAGATGCGGTATATACCCCTGTCAATAAATTTAAAGTACCAGGTCCAGAAGCAGCCATTACCACACTAGGTTTTCCTGTGACACGAGAGTATGCGTGGGCAGCCATAGCAGCGGCCTGTTCATGCCGAAAGTCTATGGTTCTAATGCCTACATCCTGACACTCCATAATCGTATCGAAATTTGGTCCCCCCATTAGGTAAAAGAGCGTATCAACCCCTTCTTCCTTCAAGGTCCTAGCAATAAGATAATTACCGCTTACTTTCGCCATGTGAAACGTCTCCTGAAAATCGGATTGAACTTTGTTGACGGAGCCAAGGTTATCACAGACCCTAAAAAAGCCACCAAGCTAATAAAACTTCAGCAATTTTGAAATCTCGTTAGGGCGTTTGCAGCGGCTTCCATTTCAGCCTTATTTATACTAGTGCCCACCCCCGTACCCATAACTTTATCCTCAACCCTCACTTCAACAACAAATGTGGGATCATGATCAGGTCCATCTTTAGATATCAACTTGTAATACGGTGTGAATGATGTTTTTGACTGAACTAAGGTTTGTAGATCTGTTTTAGAATCATTATGGCTTTTCACCCCTCTAATATCAGGTGATTCAATATTCAGATTTTGCAAAATAAATTGACTGGCAGCCGAATATCCTCTATCCAGAAACAGTGCTCCAACCAGAGCCTCGAAGGCGTTGGCCAAATTGGATTCCTTATTCCTGCCTCCTGAGGCTTCTTCACCCTTGCCCAATAGCAGATGATTTCCCAGACCCAACTCTCTTGCGACCTTTGCCAACGACACACCATTCACTATATTTGATCGCAGTTTGGTCAAATCTCCTTCAGTGAAATCCGGGTATTTTTCATACAAGGACTGAGCTATCACAGCATCAATGACTGCATCACCCAAAAATTCAAGCCGCTCATTAGATTGACAGTCGTGATTATTAGACTCGTTAACCCAGGAGGAATGCGTAAGGCTCAGATGGAATAGATGTTTATCTATAAAACTATGTTCGACCTTCACCAACATTTAGAAATTTGTCCAAATATGGCTACACCGCCCCTTTGGGCCAAGGGGGCTGTGGTCGCTTCACTTCTCCTATGTATGGCCTACTTTCAAACAATCCTAGAAAATGTTTAAAGGCATCCACAGACTCCTCTGCTGGAGGAATAAAGGTTTTTAGGTAGGCGGATTGGCCGTTACCAAATATGAAGGTAGGAGTCCCGAAAGCTCCGTGTACCTCGACCGCCTCGGTATGATCGTTTGCAATTATATCTACAAGTTTTGGGTCTTTCATATCAGATTTAAATTGCTCCGCGTCCAAACCGCATTCTTCTGCCAACCGAATGAAAAAAGAATCGTCGTTCAATGGGGCTCTTGACCCACCATGTCTTTCAGTAAGCAAAGCCAAGAAAAATTTATCAAAAAGCTCCACCCCTTGCCTCTTGGCCGCCTCCCCTGCTATCGATGCCATCAAAGACCTGGTAGAAGTGTAGTCTTCTTCTTGCCAAACCCTCCAATCTCCAGGATCTTTCGCGTTGATCTGTTGTAAGGAAAAATTCCTCCAATTCAACTTTAGATCCTCCCCGTAGTGTCCTTTTACTTCATCCAGCCACACGGCTGCATTGTAAACATAGGGTCAAGCAAAATCGAAAAATATATCAAATTCCATCTTATTCATAACTGTCTCCAATCCTTGTAAGTCCACTCCCGTTAGTTTACCTTAAACCGGCTGAAATGATACAACTTGGCCTTAATACTGAGGTGTCTGACCTAACAACACTAGTTGGTTGTTACATTTTGTTAACATTGACGCAATAACAACGTAACAGCGCAATAAGATAATCATAAGGTACTAGGCTGTGCTCATTGTTATATATAATGAGCGAATAGAGAAAAATGGAGGATTGCTAATATGGCAAACGAATCAGCAGAATTACTTAAGTTAATGAAAGACAACGGGTGCGACATACTGGACCTAAAGTTCACTGATTTACCTGGGTCGTGGCAACATTTCTCTGTTCCCATAAGTGAGGTAGATGATTCATTAGTGAACGATGGCGTAGGGTTTGACGGATCAAGTATCAGGGGATTCCAATCAATTGACAAATCCGATATGTTGATAGTCCCTGACGCCCCTACAGCGAAGGTAGACCCGTTCTTTAAGGGCACAGTGACCTGCATTGCAGATATCAAAGACCCGGTTTCAGGTGAAAACTACACCAGAGATCCGAGAAATGTGGCGAAGAAAGCCGAAGCGTACCTAAAAAGTACTGGGATTGGCGATGATTCCTTCTGGGGACCAGAAGTAGAGTTTTTCATATTTGACTCAGTAAGATTCGGATATGAGTCAAACCATGGATTTCACGAGGTCAATTCTGATGAAGGAATATGGAACTCTGGAAGCGAGTACATGCTGGATGGAGAAACACTCAATAAAGGCAACAGGCCGAGATACAAAGGTGGCTATTTTCCAGTATCTCCGGTAGATACTGCGCAAGATCTAAGAAGTGAAATGGTAAGAAGCCTTGTAAACAATTTTGGTATGAGGATAGAGGCCCAACACCATGAAGTAGGTACTGGAGGTCAGGCCGAAATAGACATGCGGTTTGGCCCTCTGTTAGAAATTGCCGACAATGTGATGACATATAAATATGCAGTCCGTAATGTCGCCAAACAACATGGAAAGGTAGTGACTTTCATGCCCAAGCCGCTATTTAATGATAACGGGACAGGTATGCATGTCCACCAATCAATATGGAAAAATGGAGAACCTTTATTCGCAGGAAACGAATACGCCGGACTATCTCAAATGGCCCTCAACTATATCGGTGGTCTAATAAAACATGGAAAGGCCTTAATGGCATTGGCAGCCCCAACAACGAATTCCTACAGAAGGTTAACACCAGGGTTCGAAGCCCCAACAATTTTGGCGTTGTCAGCTAGAAACCGGTCAGCTGCATGCAGGATCCCAATGTATTTCAATGACCCTGGTGCAAAAAGAGTAGAATTCAGATCGGCAGACCCAACTTGTAATCCTTACCTTACGTTTGCTGCTATGTTGATGGCAGGACTCGACGGGATAGAGAACGGCTACAGCCCAGGGGAGCCGCTTGAACAAGACCTTTTTGAGCTGTCTGCTGAAGAAACAGCAGCTTTCCCTCAAGTGCCGGGAAGTCTTGATGAGGCTCTCAAAGCTTTACAGGATGACCATGAATTTTTACTCAAGGGCGGGGTATTCACAGAAGATGTCATTGAAAATTGGATAAGTTTTAAGACTGAAAATGATGTTGACCCAGTGAGGTTGCGACCGCATCCATATGAATTCCACCTTTCATTTGATGCGTAATTGACCCAGTTATTCTAAAATGCGTCACTCTTTTCCTGGAGCGGCGCATTTCTATTTTTGCCGGTGGCCACGAGTGAAATTTGTTTGACACTTTTTTCACAAATGATTACTCTTTAATGCCTATATTTTCCTTAATTACAAGAATAAATAGAAGACATCAAACCCCTCCTAAAAGGATTTCCCAATGTTGGAAAGAAACAGTGAGGCAGTTGAATACGTTCTCCGAGAAGCCAGAGAAAACGACGTAAAGTTCATACGGCTCTGGTTTCCCGACATATTGGGAAATATTAAAGGGTTTGCTATCACGGTGGAAGAGTTAGAGAATGCCCTTACGAGAGGCATGGGGTTTGATGGATCTGCAATTGAAGGATATGCCCGGGCAGATGAAAGAGACCTATATGCCCTACCCGACCCGACCACTTTTAGTCTTTTACCTTGGAGACCCAAAACAAATGCCGTCGCCAAGATGTTTTGCGACATCATCACCCCGGATGATAGGGAATTTGAAGGAGACCCTCGGGCCGTTCTCAAAAAAACACTTGGCCGAGCATCGGAGAAAGGTTATACCTACTATGTTTCTCCTGAACTTGAGTATTTTTACTTCAAGGATTCAACCTCAACGGTAGGGTTAGATGACAGTGGTTACTTTGATCAAAATTCTGCTGACGTAGGCACAGATTTAAGACGAGATACGGTTCTAACGTTAGAAGAACTAGGTATACCAGTAGAATCGAGCCACCACGAATCAGCACCAAGCCAACATGAGATAGACTTGCGACATACTGATGCTCTAACAATGGCTGATTCTGTCATGACATATAGGTTGGTCGTAAAAGAGATAGCAATGAGCAAAGGGTATCACGCTTCTTTTATGCCTAAGCCGGTAGCTGAAATTAATGGCAACGGAATGCATACCCATATGTCCCTCTTTAAAGGGGATGAAAATGTGTTCTATGGAGAGGAAGATGAGACTCACCTATCAAACATAGCAAAACATTTCTGCGCCGGACTTATGAAGCACGCCAGAGAAATAACTCTGGTAACGAACCAGTGGGTCAATTCTTACAAAAGGTTGGTTCCAGCATATGAGGCACCAACTTACATAACATGGGCGGAGGTCAACAGATCGGATTTAATAAGAATTCCCTCCTTTAAACCCGATCGAAAATCCTCTAGAAGAATTGAGTATCGAGCACCCGACCCATCCTGTAACCCGTATCTGGCCTTCAGTGTAATGCTTGCAGCTGGGTTGGAAGGCATCGACAATAAATATGAGATGCCCGCCTCGTTAACTAACAGCGTTCATGAGATGTCGGAAGAAGAAAGAACTTCTCTTGGGATAGAGTCTCTACCTGGAAATTTATGGGAAGCTATACAGGTTACCGAGGAGAGTGACCTGGTCAAAAAAACCTTGGGCGACAGTGTATTTAATAGTTTTATTGAGAACAAAAAAATAGAGTGGAACAGGTATTCTTCACAAATTTCAGCATATGAAGTAGAACGGTACCTACCCATTCTTTAATGAATATGCAAGACAATGCATTGGCAAATAGATGAAATCACAATATGAAAATACGAATTTAAAAAAATCCGTTAAACAAGGGCTTTACGACCCCATATTTGAGCATGATGCCTGCGGCGTTGGAATGGTTGCCAACATAAAAGGAAAGAAGTCTCATTCCATAGTTTCACAGGGATTAGAGGCTTTATCTAATTTGGCACATAGAGGGGCTTCAGGTGCTGATCCGGAGACAGGGGATGGTGCAGGAATTCTTATACAAATGCCTCATGATTTCTTTAAATCAGAACTATCATCGATGGGATGCAATCTACCCGACCCGGGCCAATACGGTGTGGGAATGGCCTTTTTACCATCTGACAAACATCAAACAGCGTCAAGTAGATCTCTGGTTGAGGAATGTGTTTCGAAACAAGGTTATGACCTTCTTGCATGGAGACAAGTTCCAATAGATCCAGAAAAAATAGGTGTGCTTGCAAACCGAGAGTGTCCTTCCATAACTCAATTTTTTGTTACTCCCAAAGAAAGGGCTCCTGAAAACATTGACAGGGATTTGTACCTCCTGAGAAGAACTATTGAGTCTTCGATCGAAGCAGCCGCTTTAGAAAGTGCTGACGATTTCTATATATGCTCATTGTCCTCGAGTACCATAGTTTATAAGGGCCTGCTAATGGCTGAACAGCTAGAAGATTTTTACAAAGATCTTACTGAATCTAGTCTCATCAGTTCATTTGCTCTCGTACATTCGAGATTTAGTACCAACACTTTAGGCAGTTGGAAACTAGCACATCCATACAGATTCATAATCCACAATGGTGAAATAAACACCGTCCGAGGCAACACCAATTGGATGTCAGCCAGAGAACAGGTTTTCGAATCAACAGATCCAGATCTAAATATAGGTAACTTGATTCCCGTTATTAAACCGGGTCAAAGTGACACTGCAGCTCTTGATAACGCACTGGAACTCCTTCTTGCCACCGGCAGAAGCATAGAACATTCAATGATGATGTTGATACCCGAGGCTTGGGGTGATCACATACCGATGGAACAATCGAAAAAAGATTTCTATGAATATCACTCAAGCATGATGGAAGCCTGGGACGGGCCCGCTCTTGTGATAGGAACGGATGGGATAAAAGTCTGCGCAGTATTAGACCGCAATGGCCTTAGGCCTTGCCGCTACTTAGTAACCACTGATGATGTGTTAGTAATGGCCTCTGAAACTGGCGTAATTGACGTCCCTCCTGAGAAAGTTCTTTATAAGGAGAGAATCTACCCTGGTCGGATGTTTTTATTAGACACAAAAAAAGGAGAGCTAGTCAACGACCGCGATTTGAAAGCGAGTTTAGCCGATTCCAAGCCATATGGGGAATGGCTTTCTAATAATAGGATATTTCTAGAAGATTTACCCGAGCTGGTAAAGGCAACCGATGAAAAAATCATCGACATCAAAAAACAACAGAACACATTCGGATACACATTAGAAGATCTGAGAATGATTTTAGAGCCTATGGCGCTAAATGGGTATGAACCAACTGGTTCGATGGGCAACGATGTTCCTCTTGCCTTTCTTTCTGATCATAATCCAATATTGTTCAATTATTTCAAGCAGTTGTTCGCACAAGTCAGCAATCCCCCTCTGGATGCGATTAGAGAAGAGTTGGTGACTTCTTTAAGAGGGACTATAGGCGAAGAAAAAAACCTATTTTCCGAGACTCCAGAGCATTGCCGTCAGATCACTTTAAGACACCCGATAATTACAGATTTGGATCTCGCGCGTATCAAAAGCTCATCCCAAAAAAACCTGACAGCAAAAACCATATCTACATTGTTTGACCCTAGTGGCACAAGTGGTTTCAAAGATTCACTCAGCAGAATAAATAAGGAAGCATCAGAGGCTATAAAGGAAGGGCACTCGATACTGATACTGTCGGACAGGGGGGTAGATGAAACCCATGCTCCATTGCCAAGTCTTTTAGCAACCTCGGCTGTTCACCATCATTTAATTAGGAAAGGAGAAAGATCTAAAGCCGGAATAGTTGTGGAAACAGGTGAAGCGCGGGAAGTAGCCCATTTTGCTGCCCTAATAGGGTACGGCGCTGCGGCAATAAATCCATATCTAGCTTTTGCGACTATTCGAAATCAAATCTCTCTGAAAGAGTTCGAAACTAACATAGCTGCAGACAAAGCAATTCACAACTACCTGTCAGCATCTCACAAAGGTATTCTGAAGATAATGTCAAAAATGGGTATCTCAACCATCCAAAGCTACAGGGGAGCTCAAATTTTTGAGGCTGTAGGCTTGAATCAATCTATCATTGACGAATATTTCACTTGGACTCCATCCAGAATAGGCGGCATCGGAATTGAAGAAATAGGGAAGGAGTATATAAGTCGGCATAGTTTCGGTTTTGGAACTAAAAGAAATTCGGCTAATCTGGAAGTTTCCCAAGGTGGCCAATATCAGTGGAGGAGGGATGGCGAATATCATATGTGGAACCCAAACACAATTGCATCTCTTCAACATGCAGTAAGAGAAAACAGTTGGGACAGCTATGAACAATTTGCCGATTTCGTCGATCAAGAAACTAGACTATTAAGCACAATAAGGGGACTCCTTGATTTTAAGAAGCCCAATAATCCGATATCGATTAATGAAGTCGAGCCTGCTGAGAAAATTGTGAGGAGATTCGCGACAGGAGCTATATCTCTTGGCTCAATTAGCAGAGAAGCACATGAAACCATGGCAATAGCAATGAACCGGATACAGGCAAGAAGCAATACAGGGGAAGGTGGTGAGGATCACTCTAGATACACCTCAGACCCTAACGGGGATTCCAGAAACAGCGCAATCAAACAAGTGGCATCAGGAAGATTTGGCGTTACGATCAACTACCTGACCAGCGCAAAAGATATACAAATCAAAATGGCTCAAGGCTCTAAACCTGGGGAAGGTGGACAACTTCCTGGCCACAAAGTTGACGAATATATCGGCGGAGTGAGAAATTCAACTCCAGGTGTGGAACTTATATCGCCTCCACCACACCACGACATATACTCGATTGAAGATTTAGCCCAGTTAATACACGACCTTAAGAATGCTAATCCTGAAGCAAGAATTCATGTCAAACTAGTTGCAGAAGCTGGCGTCGGCACAATAGCAGCAGGGGTTTCTAAAGGGCACGGTGACGTAGTACTAATAAGCGGTGACACAGGAGGAACAGGAGCATCCCCAGAATCTTCTATCAAACATGCAGGTCTACCATGGGAATTAGGTGTGGCTGAAACACAACAAGTTTTGGTAATGAATGACCTTAGAGGGCGCATCGTGGTGCAAGCTGATGGACAAATTAAGACTGGCAGAGATGTCGCAATTGCCTGTTTATTAGGAGCAGAAGAATTTGGACTTGCCACCGGTCCATTGATCGCATTGGGCTGCATTATGCTAAGAAAATGCCATTTAAACACGTGTTCAGTAGGTATAGCGACACAAGACCCTGAATTGCGGGAGAAATTCGCAGGAAAGCCGGAACATGTAATAAATTACTTTTTCTTCATAGCTGAACAATTGAGAAAAATAATGGCCGATCTAGGAATCAAAAAAATGGATGACATGGTGGGGAGAACAGATCTGCTAGATAAAAGAAACCTAATCGAACATTGGAAAACAGAGGGAGTAGATTTTAGTCAGTTACTGCATATGCCGGATGTTCCAGAAGGGGTGGCAAGACATAAAATAATTGATCAAGACCACTCATTAGAAAAAGCTTTGGACAATGAGCTGATAAAGGACGCAACCGTTTCAATAGACACAGGAAAACCAATAACCATTACAAAGGATATCGACAATTCATACAGAACCGTAGGGACCACATTGAGTCACATGATTGCCAAAAAATACGGGGAGGATGGATTGCCGGAAGACACTATTTCATTAGATTTCAGTGGCTCTGGAGGACAAAGCTTTGCAGCCTTCCTAAGTAAAGGCGTTTCAATTGATCTGAAGGGTGATTCTAACGACTATTTTTGTAAGGGTTTGTCTGGTGGAAAGGTAATGATACGCCCGCATGAAAAATCCACTTTCACCCCTGAGGAGAACATAATTATTGGCAATGTGGCCTTGTATGGCGCGACAGGTGGACAAGTCTTCATTAGGGGCATTGCAGGTGAACGATTTGCGGTAAGGAACAGTGGTGCTGAGGCTGTTGTTGAAGGAGTTGGAGATCACGGCTGCGAGTATATGACAAGAGGCACAGTTGTCGTTCTCGGGCCAACAGGACGTAATTTTGCAGCCGGGATGAGTGGTGGAGAAGCCTATGTATTCGACGAAGAAGGCAATTTTGAATCCCTATGCAATAAAGGCCTCGTTAGTTTAGAGGAAGTCTCGGAAGAAAAAGATCTGAAACATCTAAGAAGGTTAATTGAATTGCATAAAAACCATACCGGAAGCAAAAATGCTGAAAGAATTCTGTCCGATTGGAACTCAATGATTAGTAAATTTGTGAAAGTCATGCCAGAGGACTATAAGCGGGTTTTGGTTGAAAGAGAGGCCCAGCAGGAAAAGAAGACAGTGAGTGCCAATGGGTAAGCCGACAGGATTTAAGGAATTTGGAAGATCAACCCCCAAGAGACAACCTGTGGGAGATAGGTTACAAAACTTCCATGAATTCTATACGGAATGGAATGACAAGGAAGCTCAGGAGCAAGGCAGCCGATGCATGAATTGTGCAGTTCCCTTCTGCATGAGTGGGTGTCCTTTAGGAAATTTGATCCCGGATTTTAATGATCTGGTTTATAAAAACCAGTGGGAAGGAGCCCTGAAAGAACTTCATTCTACGAATAACTTCCCAGAATTCACTGGAAGAATATGTCCTGCCCCCTGCGAAGCTTCATGTGTGCTAAATATAAACCAAGACCCAGTCACGATAGAGTATATTGAAAAAGCGATATCCGATAAAGGCTGGCAAGAAGACTGGATCAAACCCGAGCCACCCAAGGTTCGATCAGGAAAAAAAGTCGCCATAGTAGGATCTGGGCCGGCCGGTCTAGCAGCAGCTCAGCAGCTCAACCGGACAGGACATCATGTAACTGTCTATGAAAGATCACACAGAGTCGGCGGGCTACTGGCATTGGGTATTCCGGATTTTAAACTCGAAAAATACGTCATTGACCGCAGAATTGATCAAATGGAAAAGGAAGGTGTGGTATTTATTACCAACATTGAAATTGGAATAGATGTGCCAGCGTCCATACTAGCTGATGATTTTGATGTCCTTCTCTTGACCGGAGGATCAACCATACCAAGGAATCTGGAGATACCTGGAAGAGAATTAAAAGGGGTTCATTTTGCTATGGAATTCCTCACTCAGCAGAACAATGTTAACGCAGGTTTGCCGGTTGCAGAAAAAGAGCGAATTATGACAACAGAAAAAAAAGTCGTGATCTTGGGTGGTGGAGATACTGGATCAGACTGCCTTGGAACGTCTCACAGGCAAGGAGCCAGCCAAGTGCATCAGCTCGAACTCCTTCCAGAACCTCCCGAAGAACGAGGAGAAAACGACAGATGGCCTAACTGGCCTATGATTATTCGGACCTCATCTTCTCACGAAGAGGGAGGCCTAAGGGACTACAACATACTCACCAAGAAATTCACGGGGGAAAACGGAGTTTTAAAAAAACTCCACGGCGTCAGATTGGAATGGGGAGAACCCGACGAAAACGGCCGACCTCAAATGATCGAAGTTGGAGGTAGCGAATTTGAAATAGAAACAGATTATGTATTCCTAGCTTTAGGTTTTCTGCACCCTCAACATGAGGGTACAGTTAAAGAATTAGGATTAGATCTGGATCCACGTGGAAATGTGAAAACCGATTCCAACAAAATGACCAATACACCGGGCGTTTTCGCCGCAGGAGACATGTCTAGGGGTCAATCTCTGGTGGTGTGGGCGCTAGCTGAAGGCAGGGAAGCGGCACGTGGGATAGACGAATATTTAATGGGTGAAACTAGTCTTCCTAAGTCTGCCAGTTCGTACATCGGTTAGACTACGGTGTCTACCGTTAAGCTAGCTATATTACTTACTTTATACAACACGAGAATTTTGCGGCTATAATCAGGCCATAGGAAAAACAATAATTTAATTGGGGGATGGCTATGTCTAAACTTAAAGTGGCTATGATATCCAGGGGTAACCCTGAACCCGGTCTGGTCCAACAACAGCTAGAGGGAATTGATTGTGACTTCGACGTATATGTGTGCCAAAGCGAAGGTGAAACTATAGAAGCTGTAAAAGGAGTGGACGTAATAATCAACCAAGGTGTACCCATGCCAAGCACCGTAATGGACGAAATCGATTCAGCTCAGGGGATTGTTAGCTTCGGACACGGTTTCAACCATATTGATCATGAATCCGCGACCGACAACTCTGTAATGGTGATTAACACCGCCGGATTTTGTACTGAAGAGGTTTCAAATCATGCAATAATGTTTATTTTGTCTTGTGCTAAAAAATTAACAATGCTTAACGACTTAACCAAAAATGGTAAATGGGGTTTAGAAACGAGCTCTGTGACATCAAATATGGTTCCTATAACCGATCAAACACTTGGCTTAGTTTCTTTAGGGAATATAGGAAGGGCGGTGGCTAGAAAGGCGCAAGCTTTGGGTATGCATGTAATTGCATATGACCCATATGTACAACCTTGGATAGCAAAAGAATATCGTGTTGAGTTAGTTGGGTCCCTAAACGACCTTGCATCCAGATCTGATTTTGTCTCTATGCACACTCCTCTGAACAACCAAACGAGGCATCTAGTGGGAGCAGATTTTTTCAAGGCTATGAAGCCAACCGCCTATTTCATAAATACTTGCCGGGGCAGCACAGTAGACGAGGATGCCCTAATCAACGCCTTGAAAACCAAGGAATTTGCTGGGGCAGGATTAGATGTTTTTGATATCGAGCCGACCCCAACTGATAATCCATTATTTCAAATGGAGAATGTCATGGTGACCCCTCACTCAGCAGGCACTTCCAATAGGGCTGGTATAGCTGCTCAAATACAAGTCGGTCAGGAGGCAGCAAGGTTATTAAATGGGTCATGGCCGATGTCTTTGGTGAATCCTGAGGTTAGATCCAGCATCGGCGTTCGACCTCTGGCAACTAGAGGTTAAAATTCTCGAGTCGGCTGTCATTTCTGTTAACCCCCATATTGTTCGACCATATGGGCTTGACCGATTCTGACAGCCGGACATGAAATTGTACTAAGGGTGTTTTAGAAGGTCATTTTAAAGATTAGATTGTCTTAATTTGTACTCAGCACGGGGGCTATCCTCCACTAATAGTCTTAGCCCATATTCATACATCCACAAGAGTTTGTGACCATTTTGTGACCATAATTTATAGTGGAACCAAGAGGTTAATATGGCGACCCCGGCTAAATCCGAACTGGCGATCTCAGCCGTGACAGGGCCGTATGTTAAATCAATCTACTGTAATTACTAGTTTCCCGAAAAAATCTAGGCCCTCCATGTCTTCGTGGGCCTTCCTAACATCTTGTAAGGGATATTCTGAATCAACTACACCTTTTATTGTTCCTTGGCCAGCATGGTAGATGATTTGTTCCAAATCCTCACTCCGGCCCATAAACACTCCAAACATGGTCAAATGACCCGTGAACATGGCACCCATCTGTAATTCAGCCTTGTACCCTGATGTAACCCCGCAGATCCCGTATCTCGCGCCTTTAGCAAGGCGCCTGTTAGCGGCATTCCAAATATCTGTTCCGACATGGTCGATTACAACATCAACACCCCGTCCTTGGGTTATATCCTTCAAACGCTCAGAAACATCTTCAGACTTATAGTTGATGACATGGTCAGCTCCGAGAGCAGAAGCTTTCTCAGCTTTTTCAACCGTACTAGTAGTCGCTATAACGGTAGATTTCGCTATGTTTTTTGCAACCTGAATTGCCGCGGTGCCAACACCACTAGAAGCCGAGGGAACCAGTGCTGTTTCCCAGGGTTTAAGCTGAGATCTTCTGATTAGTATATTCCAACTCGGCAAAAATACAGTTGGTAAGGAAGCCGCCTGTACGTGGCTTAGGTTATCTGGAATAGAAAAAGCATTGGTGGCTGGTACTACAACATATTCTGCATAACCTCCACTGATGGTCGATCCAACCATCCCTGCTGAAGCGCAATATTCGCTTTGGTTTGACTGACAATATCGGCACTGCATACAAGTGATTCTGGGATTCACAACGACTCTGTCTCCGGCAGATATTCTGGTTACTTTGGGCCCAATCTCGACAACTTCCCCAGACACATCTGCACCCAAAACATGAGGTTCAGTAAGATCCATTTTGGTGCCACGTACACCGGCTCTGGTGTAAACATCAAGTCTGTTGAGGGCACAGGCCTTCACTTTAATTTTTACCTCCCCTTCCCCTGGGGTTGGTTCCGGCAATTCTCCGAATTTAAATACCTCAGGGCCCCCGTGTTCTGTAAAATAAACAGCTTTCATTTAAAATTCCCCTTGCCAAAATCTTTTGGGAGTAAAAACAAATTCCTTTCCAAAGTCAGGAATGTTGCTATTCTTGACCACATTGTATCCTTACTAATAAGCCGTTGCTATCAACTAGTGTGGGCCCTTTATTTAACGGGGGGGACAAATAATGACAATAGATTGCCATACTCATATTCTCCCCCCAGACATTATAAGAAAAAAGGATCAGTATCTAAAAAAAGATGCCACCTTTGAAACATTATTTTCATCCAACAGTTCCGTTATGGTTCCAGTTGAGGCACTGATTGATGAACTAGATAAATCGGGGATATCCAGTGCAGTAGTGTTAGGAATGGGATGGCAAGATACTGGTCTAAATTCTTATGTGAATGATTATATTTTAGAAAGTGCCTCACAAAACCCATTCCGACTGTACCCGTTCACCGGAATAAATCCTGCTTCAGGTGAAGCCGGAATCAAGGAAGCTGAAAGATGTGCAAATCTTGGGTCATATGGATTTGGAGAGATACACCCATCCTTCCAAAAGTTTGATTTGAGCGATAAGCCTATTATGGAAAACTATATGTCCATTTTGAAATCTAAAAACCTTCCCATAACGATTCATTGTTCAGAACCTGTGGGACATAATTATCCAGGGAAGGGAAATGTTGGGCTAAAAACAATTGTAGATTTTGTGCTTGATTTTCCTGAAAACAAAATAATTTTAGGTCATTGGGGAGGAGGCCTTCCTTTTTACGAACTGATGCCTGAAATAAAATTAGCTTTCAAGAACGTGTACTATGACTCAGCAGCATCCCCGTTTTTGTATAACCCCAATGTTTTCTCAATTATGGCTCGACTGGTCGGTACAAAAAAAATGCTGTTTGGAAGTGATTACCCAGTGATTAATCAAGATAGGGTGCTTATCCAATTGGAAAATTCCTCTCTACCCGAATCACAAAAATTGGACATAAAGCATACCAATATAAAAAAATTGATTTCTGTTTCTATTTAAAAGTGACCCACCAAAACCATAGCCAACGATCGTATTTTGGTTGTTAAATTTGTCACAATCCTGTTATAATTTTCTCAATTTTAAACACCAAGGGCGGTGGAAACGAGGAGAAAAAATGTCAGAAAATTCATACCCTGAATGCAGAGATTGCGGGAAAGGGAGTTTGCTACCCTTGTCGGATTTTGGGAGCCAAGGGGCCCCTATCCATTACAAGGCTTGGGTCTGCAGCGATCCTGATTGCGGATTCAATATTAAGATCCGTAATGGAGACGTTTATTTAAACGAGCCAATTGCCAGCGGAGCTTCTCATTCCCCAAGAATGAGGTAATAGAGATACATATGAAAATTGGCAGGAAAGCCCTCCATGTGGAGGGCTTTCCTTTTTACTACTGCTGTACCATGTAGGGATACAGGATACTGCTAATGTCTACCTATGAGTCTCATTTACCTGGAAATAGCCGCCCCTCAATGATGAAGTTCCTCGGCCTCATTTTAGTGTCCTCAGGCCTCATTATACTTGGGGTATTTGCTGTAGCTACGTACTTGCTAAGGACACCGTCTGCCGAACTTGAATCACTAAACGCAGAATACGGCAAGCCGACTATCAATGCTGTTCATGGAACTCTTCACACTCCAAACATAAATCAATCGGACCAAACCACCAAAAAAGAAACTATATCTAAAACAGAAAAAGTAGCTATCAACGAACCTTTGGTTATTCCGGTGGAAATTAATACCAACGCTCAACCCGATCAGCATGAGGTGGAAAATTTTTCAAAACTGCTGGACGGATATGGAGAAAATGCATCCCTAAAGAAAATACATCCCAAAAGCTGGTCAGATCCTGATTGGCTTTTGCCTGACCATTCTGATACTTCAGAGCATAACCAAGACAATTTCGTTTTCCGTTTGGTCGAAGATTCTGACATCACCGTTGAATTACTTTCAGGCATACCGGGAAAAATCTCAATACCTATACTGAACTTGACAGCCCCTGTGGAAAATTTGGGGATCGTAGAAAAAGATGGCCGTGAGGTTTACGAAACCCCAAAGAATTTAGTGGGCCGCATACCGTCATCTCCCAATCAACCTGACAGCTTTACAGGATGGTATTTTGGTCACCTAGAAAGCCCCCTAAAAGGAGAGGGAAACGTTTTCCATAACCTACCCGAAATTGCAGAGCATTTGATTAACGGTAACAAAGTACTAATCTCTTTGGAAAAACCCGGGAAGGAGTTAGTGTACCAAGTAACAAAATCAGAAGTAGTCCATGAATCGGACCTAGAATTGTACGATCCAGGTCTGGAAAATATAATTTTAGTGACCTGCTCTAACAGACCAATATACGACCACAGGCAATTGGTCACAGCCACCCTTGTCGGAGCAGTAGAATAGCTATTTAGTAACCAGCATTTTTCTCATAACTGCCATAAATTTTTCAGCCGGATCTGATATGTTTTTCCCTGGGAGCGTCAGTATTCCAGCCTGGTCCACTGGCAAAAAATTAGCAAGTGAAACCATACCAAGCTTGGATAAATCATCGTCTTCGATAGCCAACTTTGGCCCAATTGAAACTCCCATACCAAGGGCAACATATTTTTTTATCATGTCCATGCTCTCTAACTCCATGATTACCTCATATTTGAGAGCGTTTTTCTGAAGCTGTTCCTCTAGAATGGTCCGAGTATAAGTACCCTTGGCCATTAAAATTAAAGGATACTTAGCAATTGGTTCCAAGGACTGAATGTTTCTTGAGAGCAATTCGTGACCTTTTGGTGCTATAAGCACTCTCTCATAAAGAAATAAAGGCTCAAAATGTAAATCACTCCCTCTTTCTGGGTGTTGTATTATGCCAATGTCTACTTCCCCTGTTCGTACCAAATTGGTTACTTCATTTCTATTGGCTGACTGAATTCTCAAATACACCGCTGGATACAGATCATTAAATTTCTGTACGACACTAAGTAAAGTGTGCGGAATAATATCCGGAGTCGATGCAATAGTTACTGGACCCCTTTCCTCTGCCAATGAAATTATCGATGACAAAGAATCTATTCCCTCTAAAAGAGGATTGGAAAGTTCATATATCGTCTGGCCAGTCAAGGTAAGCCGAATAGGTCTCGTCACCCTGTCGAATAGAGGAACTGACAATTCTCTCTCCAACTTCTTAATGTGAGTCGTGACAGTCGGCTGGCCAATATTCAGTTCTTTTGCTGCTTTAGAAATGCTTCGGAGTTTGGCTGCCGCAACAAAACTCTTTAATTCTCTTAGTTCCACGAGGTTAATCTCTCACTTTATTCGAAATCTTGATGCATCATAGTGTACATTATTTAGAAGTGCCATATAAATAAAGGACTTAAACTTAGCTTCCGATATAGAATAAAATTCTGTAATCGCCTTTGATATTTAAATCCATTCATGATGACCGTTTTAAAGTTTGATAAATATTACAAATGAAAATTTTCAAAAAAAGAAACCCTACTAAATTCAGCGAATCTCTTGAAAAAACTCGGAACAATTTATTCGGGCAATTCGGAGATTTGTTCAAGAATTCGGAATTGGATGCTGAATTCTGGGGGAGTCTAGAAGATACATTGATCTCGGCAGATACTGGAATAGAAACCTCTGAAAAGATAGTTACCCGGCTCAAAGAAAACACAAAAGCAAAAAACATATCCTCCGGTGAAGAATGTTTGAAAGAGCTCCGAAGTGAATTGATGAAAATATTTGATCTCAATGACGAAGATCCACTTGCTAGCGCTCAGAAGCCGGCTGTTTTCGTGATGGTAGGCGTAAACGGGGGAGGTAAAACTACATCAATAGCAAAATTGACTCATTTACTAACAAGTCTGAATCAAAAGGTAATACTAGGTGCCGCTGACACCTTTCGTGCAGCAGCTGTAGACCAAATACAAATTTGGGGAGAAAAACTGGGGGTTACCGTTATTGCTCAAGATCCAGGATCAGATCCAGGGGCCGTGGCTTTTGACACTATCCATGCCGCCAAAAGTAGAAATATGGATGTTGCCATCATCGACACAGCAGGTAGGTTACAAAGCAAAACAAATCTAATGGAAGAACTCCAGAAGATATCAAAAATAGTCATCAGGGAGTCTAATAACTCTTCAGTAAAAATTATCCTCGTAATAGATGGAACCACTGGGCAAAACGGACTAATTCAAGCTATTGAATTCGCAAGATTTGTGAAGCCGGATGGAATATTCCTCAGCAAATTAGATGGAACTGCTAAAGGCGGCATAGTAATAGCTATTGCTGATCAATTAAAGATCCCCATATGGTTCGTCGGGACAGGCGAACAGCCTAATGACATTGCAGTTTTCGACCCTAATTTGTTTGTATCAAGGATCATAGACTAAATAGTAAAGTATATATAATCTCACAATGTTGTACGGTTTAACATGGCTGCTTTTAATAGAGGTTGTGGGATTTGCTACATTTGTAATTTTTCTCAGTATCTTTAGGACGATACCTGATAAAGGTTATTCAATCAGTAAACCCCTCGGCATCATATGCCTGTCTCTCGCGACATGGTTACTTTCAATTTCCGAAATAATCCCAGCCACCGAAATTGCAACGATACTGTTTTTTATCGGGCTAATTATATGTTCCTTAATTATTGGCACAATTCGAGTTAATACCCTAAAACAAGTTGTGAAAAATAATTGGCGAATAATCTCTTTAACAGAATTAACGTTCCTATTAACCTACCTAATCTTTTTTTGCATTCGATACTTAGACCCAGGAATAAATCACACAGAACAACCGATGGATTTCGCTTTTTTAAATGCATCGGCAAGAACCATCACTGGCCAGCCTCTTGATCCTTGGTTCCATGGTGACACCATCAGTTATTATTATTTCGGTTATTGGATATTTGGCACACTGTCGAAAATTTCATTAATTCCCACTGTAGCGACATATAATCTTTCATTGGTTGCAATACCTGCGATGACTGCGTCTTCAATATTCGCACTAACTTCAATATTTTTAAAATTCTCCCGGTTGAAATTCGATTTCTTGACAATTTCATGCAGTGTGTTTGCATCACTCGCAGCTGTCTTCATGGGAAATTTACAGGGATTTTTAGAGTTTTTTCGAATCAATTCGATTGGATCATCCAGCTTTTGGCAACGAGTTTGCATCGATGGAATGCAAAATCCGGTAATCAATACGATAGACAGCTGGAGGCCGACTGAATTTTGGTGGTGGTTCAGAAGTTCAAGAATAATTAACTATTTTGGCCCCGCATGTGAAGGACAAGGATTTGATTACACCATCAATGAGTTCCCTTTCTTTAGCTATCTTCTCGGCGATCTACATCCGCACGTTATGGTCACACCATTTTTATTGACTTTTATATACATTGCTTATGACTTATCCAAAAAAGACTTAACCAAATCCCTAGGGCTAATGTATTGGCTGGAAGTTGCATTGGCTGGGATAATGCTAGGGTGTGTGAGCTTTATCAGTATGTGGACAGCCCCTATCTGCATAGCCATAATTTCCGGAGTATATGGCCTGCACTGGCTTTCAAATACCAATCTCAATCCGATTAAATTAGGGCAATCTATTTCATTGGTATTCGCGATGGGGGCACTTGTGCTGCTACCTTACCTATGGTCTTTTCAATCAGACATCGGTGGATTAGCAAAAACCCCATATCAGACATCAGCTATTCATGGATTTATAGTATGGGGTCCTTTATTAATACTTTCAATTCCCAAAATAGTGAGCACTTTTTGGGCAACCCCTATCAGTACGGCTTGGAAATACCACGTGAGTATTTCCCTCGGAGTAGTCAGCATACCCTGGATAATAAGGTTTTTGATCCCTGAAGCCACTATTAATTCCGACGGACCAAGCATGATTGGTTTTGCTTTCCCTATAACCATTTTTTGTTTCATTTCTACGTTGACTTTGTTAACTCTAACAGCCAGAGAAGGCCTTAGTGATGGAAGCCTAGTTTTTTCAATTTTCTCTTTATCAATGTTTCTGATACTGATACCAGAACTTTTTTACGTTGGAGACGTATATGGAAACCGCATGAACACAGTCTTCAAGCTCTACTACCCTGCTTGGATACTACTGTCAATCTGTGGAAGTTACTCGGCGTATTATTGGCTAGCCGGATATATACGGCCTCAAAAATTTCTCAAATATATTTATACGTTTATTGCCGGCCTAATTATTTTATGTGCCTTCTACTATCCTCCAGCTGCCACTATGACTAAACTTAGCGAATCTAGCATTTCAGGTTTTAAAAATTCGAATGCAAGGCCAACCGACTTAGAGATATCGGCTCTTGATTACGCCAAACAAAACATAAGCCTTAACCAGGGAATACTAGAATCCGTCGGTGAATGGGACAGTTCCGGATTCATCTCCCGAAATACCGGTATCCCAAATTTAGTCAACTGGCCGGGCCATGAAAGCCAATGGCGAAATTCTGATCCTGCAATATATCAAAGGGCCGCCGACGTAGAGACGATATATTCTACCGAGAACCTTGCACAAGCAAAATCATTATTGGGAAAATACGATATTAACTTCATTTATGTCGGTGATCTTGAATTAAATCGGTATACCCAAAAACAATTAGGGAAATTCCAATCTCTCGGCACATTGGTTTTTGGAAATATAGGTAGTGTTGCAATTTTTGAGATTGACCGTTGAAATATATACACAAGTACTTCCATATAAAAAAAATATCAAACCTAACTCAGATAGAGTGGTTGTTATATTTCTGTCTGTTTACTGTTGCTTTGTTGCTCCGAGTTTACGATCTGAGTGCCAGAGCCATGCACCATGACGAAAGTCTCCATGCATATTATTCTTGGGAGCTATTTCAAGGCTCTGGTTTAACACATAACCCTATGCTACACGGTCCATTGCAAATGCAGTTGACATCCCTAATTTTTTTCCTTTTTGGCGACACTGACGTAACTGCCCGAATCCTCTATGTTGCCGCTGGAACGATTCTAGTTATTCTACCCATCTTCTTTAGGGATCTGCTTGGCAAGCATGGGGCAATAATGGTCTCCATCTTACTGTCCATATCGCCTTCCATGGTTTATTTCAGCAGGTTTGCTCGAAATGACATACTTATGGTGGTTTTTACTTTTGGCATGGTCATCACCATGTGGAAATACCTTGTATCCGGCAATAAAAAGAATCTTTATTTGATGTCTGCACTTCTAGCCTTAAGTTTCTCCACCAAAGAAAATGCTTATTTGATGGTCGGAACTTTGGGATTGTATTTAACAATGGGTTCCTTGCACGAATCCTGGCCAAGAAAAAATTACAGAGACCAATTTCCACACCTATCCTATCCGCGTTTAATCTTTGTTTGGGCCATGATGGTCTTTAAAACTTTTAGGGATTGCATATATAACCATCCGCGCAGCCGAACATTCACTGTATTAATACTGTTGATTTCATTAACACTACCCCAATGGTCGGCCTTCACCGGTATCTTTCAAGAATCCATATTCCTAAGATGGTCTAATATCATTCTAGTTTCTGGGGAAGGTGCCTCCAATATAGGAATGCCGACACACGGAGGCAAATTACTGGCCTTTCTAGTGGTTTTCTTCCTAATAGTCGCATCGATGTATATTGGGTACAAATGGTGCTGGAAAATTTGGTGGAAATGCGCCACCATCTTTTATTTAATATGGTTGTCCGCTTACACTACTTTCTTCACCAACATTTTCAGCGGTGTACAATCTGGCATATGGCAATCGTTGGGTTATTGGATAGTCCAACAAGGGGAGGCTCGGGGAGGCCAGCCCACACATTATTATCTAACTCTCATCCCAATATACGAATACCTGCCAGCAATTTTTGCAGTACTGGCATCTCTGTATTTTCTGAAACATCGCACCAAGTTTAATCTATTCCTGATTTATTGGACCGTAATAACTCTATTCCTCTACACGATTGCGAGCGAAAAAATGCCATGGTTACTCGTAAATATAACTTTACCAATCATTGTGCTTTCTGGAAAATTTTTAGGGGACTTATTCAATACATCCAGGTTTAAATCAAAACCCAGTTTTAGCCAAGGTATAATTTATTTCGTTCCAACAATAGTGCTAATAATCGTTTTTAGCGTTACTAAATACTCTTCCAACCTACACCCAATACCAAGGGTGTTTGCTGCAATAATAATGCTTTCACTAATCCTTACCAGTTTTGTATTTATAGTGAGGTTTATTCGACGTTACGAGACCCACGCCTCTGCAAAATATTTGTATGCTGGCCTTGCCACGATTCTTCTTTTACTGACCATTCGTACAACTATTTACGCAAACTTTGTAAACTCTGATATTCCCATTGAAATGCTGGTATACACCCAAACTTCCCCAGATTTACTTCAAGTCAACAACACAATAAAGAAATTACATGCAAAATCCGAAATGGCTGACGAGCCATTGATCATCATTGATCAAACTAACGGATTCACATGGCCTTGGTCTTGGTATCTGAGGAATTATGCCAACGCCAAATATCCTAAATTACAACCGGAATCATATGAACCTCACGAACAAGCTTCAATAGTTGTAGTCCACTCCTCCAACCACCTTGCTGCGGACAAGGCTTTATCTAAAAATTACAAAAAGGCTGGCAGAATACCTCATAGGTGGTGGTTTCCAGAACATACTTATAGAGACCTTAACATTATCAATTTAGTACCCAAACTTATAGATACTAAGCATTGGAATACATTTCTGGAGTATTGGTTATTTAGAAAAGGAGTAGGTAAAAGCATCGGAAGTGAAGACGCATACATCTATACTAGCAATACTTTTCCAAATATAGATTTTGTCGGAGACACTTACAGAAAGTAGGCCTCCACTTAAAAAGAATCACCAGATATAAGGACAGGAATTGAAAAAGTCTTCATTGTGGGTGTTTACAGGAATATTATTGTTAATAATATTCGCCCTCACTATTGATATTGGTGAAATGTGGAACACTTTCGAAAAGGCAAACTACCTAGTTCTTGTCCCTGGAATTCTGGCCTACTTTTTGGGTGTGGGCTTCCGAACATTGAGATGGCAAGTACTTCTTTCCGGCATAGATAAAATTAAAATTCAAACTCTGTTTCCTATAGTTGTGATTGGATATATGGCAAACAACATTCTACCCTTTAGATTAGGGGAATTGATAAGAGGATATTATCTAAAAAACAAGACAGGGGTTCCGACTGCAACAGCACTGAGCACGATCTTTGTGGAACGTATTATGGATGGTCTAGCCCTCATACTTATTCTCGCAGGGTCATCTATGTCTGTACCGTTTAATACGATTTTTTCAAGGCTATCTCAAATCACCCAACTAGACGAAACGTTCTTGCTGGTGATTTTCACCTTCCCATTCGCAATCCTATTTGGTTTATTGGTAGCTATTGCACTTAATGGGCCCCGGTCTATAAGTATCTTCCGCCAATTAACCTCTCGGCTTCCGAGAAATTGGGCCCATAGTATAAATAATCTTACCGAAGATGTAGTAGAAGGCCTGTATTCCTTAAAAAATTGGAAAATCACTTGTAAAGCCTTATTACTATCTCTACCTATTTGGATACTTGAAGCAGTATTATTCCATTCTGTTTTGGTAAGCCTCAGGATCCTACCTGGCGATTCGGATATATTGCACATTTTTGCCTCAGCAGCCAGTATTACAGCTATAACAAACATTGGCGCATCTATCCCATCGATGCCCGGGGGTATAGGTTTGTTTGAAATAATAGCCCGTGAAACCCTTATGGTAATTGAGCCCACAAGTGTTAGCCGATCGCAAGCAGCAGCTTTTGCTGCCCTTACTCACCTATGCCTAATAGTGCCGGTAGTACTTTTAGGCCAATTATTTCTATGGGCGGAAGGCCTTTCCTTGAGAAAACTCCGTCACAGAATATAAACATAAGTAAGATTGTAATTAATAAAGGTATTACATGAAATTCGGGATTATAGGAGCTGGAGCTACGGGATTGGCAGCTGCCTACGACCTTTCCTTAAAAGGTCATAAGGTAAAAATATATGAAGCCGCTGATTATATAGGAGGCCATGCCTCCACATTCCAAGTAGCTGGTAGTGAGCTTGAAAAGGGATATCATCACTGGTTTACGAATGATACAGATATTGTTTCTCTAATGGCTGAAATAGGCCTAAAAGAAACTATTGAATGGTTTCCATCAAGTGTTGGAACGTATCAGGATGGGGAAATATATAAATTTTTGAGCCCCTTTGATTTGATGAAATACAAGCCCTTAGGTTTTATAAACCGAATAAAAATGGGGATATCGTCATTGCAGATACGGTATATAAAAGAGTGGCAAAAACTCGAATCCATATCCGCGAAAGAATGGCTGATCAGAAACACGAATACAGAGATTTATCATGCATTTTGGGAGCCGATGTTAAGGGGTAAATTCGGGGAAGAAAACCATGACAAGATCAGCATGGCATGGCTTTGGGGAAAAATGACCACTCGATTTGCATCCAGAAAAAATATTCTTGCTAAAGAGGTTTTGGGATATCCAAACGGAAGTTTCTCTCACCTTTTTCAACAACTGGCTAAAACCTGTGAGTTAAATTTGGCAGAAATCTTTTTATCCACCCAAATAAAAAGGATCCGTGGTTCGAATTCTGGAGAGATTTTAATGACTATCGGATCGCAAGAAAAAGAGGAGTCCTTTGATGCAGTCATCTCCTCCACTCCATCTCACGTTTTTAACCGCTTGACAGAAGGCCTATCAAAAGAATACCGCTCTAAACTTTTAAATGTAGAGTACATGGCGGCAGTTCTTATTATTCTAGTGCTAGATTACCCCTTGACTGATGTTTACTGGCTCAACATAGCTGACCGATCTATTCCTTTCATCGGGCTAATCGAGCACACAAACTTGGTGGGATCGGAAAGATACGGAAACAACCATATAGTGTATTTGTCTAATTATTTGTCTGAGGATCATAAGTTATACAAGATGACCGGAAGTGAATTATTTGACAGCTACCTACCGCATTTAAAAAAAATAAATCCAGATTTCACAGTCGAGTGGGTGAAGGAGTACCATCACCATAAAATACCTAACGCTCAACCGGTAGTTGACACAAATTACGGCAAAAATATTCCAGCTCACCAGACTGGAATCCAAAACTTGTATTTGGCCAATACTTCTCAAGTTTATCCACAAGACAGAGGCACCAATTACAGCGTCGCAATGGGCCGAAAAATGGCTCATTTGGCCTTATCAAATCTCAAGAACAAATGAATTGTCCGAGGAAGGCCCCTATGATATGCTTGTGACAATTTTTACAAAGATGAGGGTAAGCATCTTTGACAACAGATAAAGACAACCTCAGGACTAGGATTCAACAGGCCATTCAGTCCCAAAAAAGGCCTACTGTCACCGTACTATCTTCCTTGCTGGCAATTCAGGATTTGGTTGGATATATTCCTGAAGAAGCAATAGAAGAGGTAGCAGCTCATTCCAAGACCTCAATTAATTCAGTATTTGGTGTAGCTTCCTTCTACCCGAATTTTAGGTTTACACCTCCCGGTGAACACTCAGTAGAAGTTTGTTGGGGCCCTACTTGCCACTTAAAAGGAGCGACTGAAATTTTGGAGTCTGTTTTAGGGAAATTAGGGTTGGATTCAGAAGGTGACACTGACGATGGTAAAGTCTCTTTCCGTTTTAACACGTGCCTTGGCGCATGTTCGCAAGCCCCTGTAATAAGTGTAGACCATGAACTATACGGTAACGCTAAACCGGATATTGTCCCAAATCTGCTGAACAGTCTCTACGAAAAAGAAACCCTAAATTAGTAGGCCTTGAATAATCAATGAAATACGAAGAAATAACATCTCAGGCAACGGCAGAATGGGCTAACATGACTAGTGGCAGAGTTCCTTTAGTCCGAATTGGAACAGCTATGTGTGGTCACGCCGCTGGTGCTTTCAGAGTGCTTAAAGCACTACAGAAATATTTAGATTCCAAAGGGCTAAAAGCCAATATACAAGAGGTTGGATGCCTGGGTCTTTGTTATGCTGAACCTTTGTTAGATATAAAAAAACCAGGTAAATCTCGACTTTTCTTCAACAATGTAACCCCGGAAGAAATTGAATATATAGTAGATGAGTATTTGATAAATGAAGGATACCCGAAGGAAAAAGTTTTTGGCTATATTGGAGAAGAAGGGTCAGTGAATGGTGAAGATTCACTTGAGTCGATGCCAGGACTGAAACTTCAAAACAGAATAGCCCTCAGAAACGCGGGACATACTTCTCCACATGATATAAACCAGTACATAGCTAATGGAGGATATGCCGGCCTTTACAAAGCTCTGACTGACATGTCTCCTTCAGAGGTTATAGACGAAGTTAAGAATTCCGGTCTTAGAGGGAGAGGAGGAGCGGCATTCCCTACCGGCGTGAAATGGAGTTTTTTGGTTGGGTCACCCGGACCTACAAAATACATATTATGCAATTGTGAAGAAGGTGACCCCGGCGCCTATAATGACAAAGGAATCTTAGAGAGCGATCCCCACACTCTGCTAGAAGGCCTTGCAATAGCTGGTTACGCCACTGGGGCATCCAACGGAATCGTCTTCATAAGACACGGCCATGATGGCCCTATAGAAAGAACAGAGAAGGCTATTGAACAGGCCTACGATCTAGGATTAATTGGAAACAACATATTAGGAACAGATTTCAATTTTGATATTGAAGTTGCCCTAACCGGCGAATCTTATGTAGCAGGTGAGGAAACCGCTCTTATGGAAGCGGTGGAAGGAAAAAGAGCCATGCCCAGATTCAGACCACCGTTCCCGGCGGCTTTTGGTGTTTGGGGAAAGCCGAGCAACATTAATAATGTTAAATCACTTGCGTATGCTCCTGAGATCATCTCAAAAGGGGCTGACTGGTTCTCTTCTATCGGTGTCAACCAAAGCACTGGGACTGCCATTGTATGCCTTAGTGGCGATGTGAATCGCCCAGGGTTATATGAGGTTCCAATGGGATTGACCCTTGGTGAAGTGGTAGATGATCTGGGTGGGGGGGTCACTGGCAACGGACAGCTTAAGCTCTTACAGACAGGGGGGCCTCTTGGAGGAGTGTTAGGGCCAGACAGCAAGGATATTCATATAGATTTTGACGAAATGAGAAGCGCCGGAGCTATTTTCGGATCAGGAGGAATAATCGTTGGAAGTGATAGAGTTTGTGCTGTGGATTTGACTAGGGTTCTGGTGGCTTTCTGCCAATTGGAATCTTGTGGTAAATGTTTCCCTTGTAGGTTAGGTATGGAACATCTACTGGAAATCGTGGAAAGGATATCAAACTGCGCTAGCAAACCTGGAGATATGGACTTGATGAAAAGTATTGGCGGCACAATGGAAGCCGGATCCCTTTGTGGACATGGCCAACTGGGTTTCGGTCCTATAAGGTCCGCTATCACCCATTTTGAAGAAGATTTTCGACTCCACATAGAGGAAAATCGTTGCCCAACAGGAAGCTGTGACCGATCGAAAATAGTACCGAAAAATACCAGACCTTACGCTACTGACCACATACCCGGAGAGTGACATGTCAGACAAAGTTAATCTAACAATAGATGGAGTAGAAATACAGGCTGAGCCAGGTAGCATGATAATTCAAGCTGCCATGGATAACGAAATGTACATACCATACCTATGCTACTACCCCGGGATGAAACCTTACGGAGCCTGTCGGATGTGCGTGGTTAAAGCAGAAGCACCTACTCCAGATGGTAGTTATAGAGCACTGCCAGGGAGCCCTGCTTCTTGCACAACTCCTGTCTCTGAAGGAATGAGAGTTGAAACCAATACAGGCGATTTAGTGGGTCTTCGTAAAGGAATCATGGAGCTACTAATATCAGAGCATCCTCATGGTTGTTTGAATTGCCACAGAGTTGAACTTTGTGGTCCTACTGATGTATGTCTTAGACATGTTTCAGTGAATGACCGATGTGTCACATGTCCAAAAAATGAAAGATGTGAGCTAAAAGACACTGTTAGATATATGGAAATGGAGTTGACCACCCCACTGACATACAACAACAGACACCTTCCTATGGAGGTGAAAGATCCGTACTGGGACATGGACATGAATTTATGCATCGTATGCTCTAGGTGTGTAAGGGCCTGTGACGAAGTAAGAGGAGACCGAGCGATTACCTTAATAGACAAATCCGGCAGAAGCATAATCGGGACCGCAGCCGGCACTTCCTTACTTGAATCCGGGTGCGAATTTTGTGGGGCATGTATAGATGTCTGCCCCACCGGAGCAATCGTTGAGAGGGATTACAAGTGGGATAAAGCAGTACAAAAAATTTCCACCACATGCCCTCATTGCCCAGTTGGTTGCCAACTAGATCTTGATGTCAATAAACGAAACAAAGTAGTGAGGTCTATACCGAACCGAAAAGCGGAGGCCAATATGGGTATGGCCTGTTTTAAAGGCAAGTTTGGATTGGATTTTGTTAACAACAAAAATAGATTGAAGAAACCAATGGTACGCAAGAATTCAATACTCGAGGAAGTCACCTGGCCCGAGGCACTAGATTTTGTGGCCGGCAAACTAGAGCATCACCAGGATGGTGATTATGCTTTAATCGCATCCGCGAGAGGTACTAATGAGGACAATTTTGCCGCTCAGAAATTTGCCCGACGAGTGATGAAGTCCAACAATATAAACGTCTCCTCAAATTCTCGGCCGAAATTAGTAAATTCTCTACAGAATTTAATAGGCACTGATTGTGCCTCAAACAAAATTTGGGAGCTGTTGGATTCGCAAGTAATACTACTAGTTTCGGCGAACATAACAGAAGAACAAAACGTTGTGTCGGTTCCTATAAAACAAGCGGTGGCCAAAGGGGCCAACCTAATAGTAATAGACCAACGGGAGACCGAATTAACAAGATATGCCACAAAATGGATTCGACCTCTAATAAATTCCGAATCTGTTTTGATAGGCGGAATTTTGCGAAGCATAATAGACCAATCGTTAGAAGATCATGACTTTGCCACGGAAAAATGTGAAGGTTATGACAAATTCCGAAATTCCCTTTGGGATTTCGATTTAGTGAAAGTCAGTGCGCAGACAGGAATAAGTCAAGAAGAGATCCGGGAAATGGCTCAAATATTTGCTAATGCCGGTGCCTCTTCAATCCTCTATGGACTTGAAACAATTTCTGACTCCCACATAAACGACACAGTTGAATCCCTAGTTAATTTATCCTTAATTACCGGAAATTTAGGTAAAAAATCAGGCGGCATATACCCGCTATTTTCGGGAGCTAACCAGCAAGGCTCTAGAGATGTTGGATGTGTACCCAACTTATTACCTGGGCACAGACCAACCGCCTCACAAGGTATAGATCTAATGGAAATATCTGAAGCCTGCTCCTCCGGAGCTATAAAGGCTTTACACCTCATCGGGGATGAATTGTTTCATAACACCCCAAACCGATCAGAATTTTTAGACAAAATCAAAGCCACAGATTTACTAATTGTCCATGAAAGTTTCGCTAGCGAAGTAACCGAAATAGCAGATGTTGTATTGCCGTCGGCTCTTTTTTCCGAGAAAACTGGCACATACACCAATATGGAAGGCAGAATACACCGGCTTCGGCCAGCAATAGGGCCCATTGGCGATGAGGATGAAGATTGGAGAATACTGTCTCAGATAGCCGCAAGATTAGGATCAGATGACCTGTCTTATTCTTCCTCTGATGATGTACTAACTGAAATAACAAACGAGGTGGAGACTTACAAGACCCTTCAAATTAACAGTTTAGATTCACGAGGGCACATTAGAAACCCCATCTTGAATTCAAGTTACGTTTTCTCCCCTATTGAATTCACTCAAAGCAAGGAAACCTTGGTCAATGATCAATATCCAATGGTTTTTGCACCAGGCAGAGTACTTTTTGATGCGGACCGAGACGCAGGCATCGTTACCGAGAATGACTTAAATACCATCACAAGACGTGAAGTTATCGAAATGAATGAGGAAGATGCAAAGGAAGCTGGTATTTCAGAGGGCGATGTAATCAAAATATTGGGCGAGGAATTTGAATTAACCGGCAATGCACACCTCAATGGCTTACATTCAGGGATGGTTGCTACTACTGCGTTATTCGGCACTTTAATCGAATCATTAAATAGCAGTTCGGAACCAGATCCAATGGCTAAAACTGCGGGTTTGAGACTATGTAAAGTACGAGTAGAAAAAGTCTAGCCAAAGGGTAGCAGAGTAGTATAGGAGTAATTATGACAACAAGAAAATTCCCTCAAAGGGCACCATTACAAAAAATTAGCATAGTGCGCAGAGAAGATCACACCGAAGATTTGGCACTCATGTGGCTTGAAAAACCAGACGGCTACACCTTCAAACCTGGCCAATATTGCACAATCGGACATAACGGGATTGAGAGAGCATATTCTATAGCTTCTGCTCCGCATGAAGAGTTTATAGAATTATTTATAGAGTTAATCCCTGTGGAAGAAGGTGGCGTATTGACCCCGATGCTTTGGGATTTGGGTGAAGGTGACAGAGTGACGATACGTCCTAGGGCTAAGGGCATATTCACGTTCAAAGAAGAAATGGAGAATCAGTTTCTCGTTTCTACCGTAACTGGTGTGGTTCCTTACGTCAGCATCATACGAGACTATCTCAGGCAAAACCGAAGCAGCCATCACTTTTATGTCCTGGAAGGGGCCAGTTATACAGATGAGTTTGTGTACGATAAAGAGTTCGAAAATTTAAGTGCTATAAACCCTTCCTTGGTAACTTTTGTTCCAACAATCAGTAGGCCCGATGAAGACAGAAATTCGACTTGGTCTGGGGATACAGGAAGAGTAAACAATATCGTCAAAGATAAGCTCGACCAATTCAATCTTACAACTGCCGATACAATGATTTACGCCTGTGGCCACCCAGGTATGATTGAGGATGTCAAAGAAAAAGTAACTGGCGATGGATATGAATTCTTAGAAGAAAGATTCTGGAAAGACGATTAGGCCAGAGTTAAAGTCGACTTATTAGTCGGACTTTCGGTAATTTAAATATCTTTACTTGGATTTTTTGGTTAAAATGCTGTTCATCATCATATGGACGTATTCTCTATGGCGACACCGGCTCGACAACAATATTTGGACATCAAATCGAATCACCCAAACGATATTCTGCTATTCAGGATGGGGGATTTCTACGAAACCTTTGACGATGACGCCAAGGTGATGGCGAAAGACCTTGAAATAGCTTTAACCTCCAGGGAAATGGGGAAAGGTGAGAAAGTTCCCTTAGCTGGGATTCCATACCATTCTCTTAACGGATATCTATCCAAGTTGGTCTCCAAAGGACACAGAATCGCGATTTGTGAACAGACTAGCGATCCAAGTACATCAAAAGGTATCGTAGACAGAGAAGTGGTTCGCATTGTGACTCCAGGCACTATTACAGAAGATCAACTTTTAGAAACCAATATCAACAACTATCTTGCCTCAATAGTTATTAAAGACCATTCCGTAGGGGTTTCCTACGTAGACATTACAACGACAGAATTCCTGACAACTGAGATACAAATTGAAGATTTAACCACTGAAATAAATAGGATAAATCCCAGGGAATTAATAATATCTAAACCCTTGCCTGATAACATATCTGAGAGCATAAATTCTTACATTACTTTGGTAGATGAAAAGGGGTATATTGCTAATAACTCTCGCAAGATAGTTGAACAAAACTTCAGGGTAGCTTCGTTGGAATCATTTGGGTGCGACAAACTGACCCTTGGAATTGAAGCAGCAGCTCAAATCATTGAATATTTAAAAACACATCAACGGTCCGCATTAAGAACCATTCCCACATTGAAAACATATTCCACCCAACCATTCATGTCTCTTGACCAACAAACGAGTCGTAATTTAGAAATTTTTTCTAGTGGTAGAGAGAATTCTCAAGAATCCTCTTTGTACTCGATATTAGATAAAACCCAAACACCAATGGGAGGAAGACTACTCAGGAAATGGCTAGGACAACCCCTACTAGAATTGGACCTACTTGAGGAAAGACAAAAAGCCGTAGAATGGTTCATAGAAGATCCAATTCGAAGGGGTCATATCGCAAAAATTTTAACTTCCATATCAGATATTGAGCGCCTTACAACAAAGGTGAAAATGGGGACAGCGGGACCGAGAGATTTAACCGGTCTAGGCAACAGTTTGGAAGTTATACCTGACCTTATCGCCATAGCAGGCAGGCGAACCAAAAACAAAGACACTTTCTGGGTTCTCAATGAATTTAGTGATAATTCAATCCCATATGAATTAATTAAAAAATCCATTGAACCCGAAACTCCTCCAAATGTAGGTGAAGGAAGAACGATCAAGCCTGGTTTCTCCAGGACGTTGGATTTATTAAAGCAAGAATCTACCAAAGCCAAAGCTAACATGGCTAACATCGAATCTCGCGAAAGAGAAAAGACCGGTATTAAATCGTTGAAAATTGGATATAACAGGGTTTTCGGATATTACCTTGAAGTGAGCAAATCATATACCTCCCGAGTCCCCTCGGATTATGTACGTCGGCAAACCCTAGTGGGAGGTGAAAGATACATCACGCCAGAAATGAAAAAATATGAGTCAATCATACTCAACACAAGTTCAAAAATAGAAGAAATCGAAAAAAGATTATTTGAAAAGATTTGTTCTGATATATCTATACACCTAGAAGCATTACTGAAAACATCATATGCAATTTCACTCATGGATGTGTTCTATTCCCTATCAAGAATTGCGTCGGAACGTAATTACATTAAACCAATTCTTAATAACTCCGACACAATCGATATCAAATCAGGCAGACATCCAGTAATAGAACAAATCGTGGGTCCTGGCGAATTTGTGCCTAACGATACAAATTTATCGAGAAGATTCAACCAAATATTACTGCTAACCGGCCCAAATATGTCTGGTAAATCCACCTACCTTCGTCAAGTTGGTATTCTCACATTGATGGCTCAAATCGGCAGTTTCATACCAGCTGAATCTGCCACAATAGGAATTGTAGACAGAATATTTACGAGGGTGGGGCTGCAGGATGACCTTACGAAAGGCCAATCAACTTTCATGGTAGAAATGCTGGAGACGGCATCCATATTAAACCAAGCAACTGAGAAATCCTTGATCATTCTTGACGAAATTGGTAGAGGTACCAGCACATATGATGGACTTGCAATAGCTCAAGCGGTAACGGAGTTTATTCATGAGGAGAAAACACTAGGGTGTAAAACATTATTCGCCACTCACTACCATGAAATGACTGAATTATCCGAGCGTCTGGACAGAATAACTAACTTGCACGTATCCGTTTCCGACATAAATGGTGAAATAGTATTCTTAAGGCAACTTTTGCCAGGGGGAGCAGATAAAAGTTATGGGGTGCATGTAGCCAAATTGGCAGGCCTCCCGCCAAAAATCGTAGGAAGGGCATGGGAAATATTGGCAATGCTGGAAAATAATAAAAGTTCAATTGCATCCACATTGAATGAAAGCGCCAATAAACCGTTCCAAACACAGATGTTTACTTACCGTAATTGGCTAGAAGAAGAACTGGCAAACACTGATATAGATGCTATGACACCATTGGAAGCATTGATCAAATTGCAGTCACTGAAGGATCAGAACAAAAACTCGAACTAATCTGCCAATGCTTCTTGGGCAGCCAAAAACATTACATCAACTGGGGCGTCCCTACCCGTCCACAAATTAAAGGAAGCAGCTCCTTGTAAAACGAGCATCGGCAGGCCTGTCAATATCTTAGCTCCCGTTTCAGCTGCATGTATCAACATAGGGGTTTTAAGGGGGTTATAAACCATATCATTTACTAAAACACCAGCGTTGACACTGATGCCCTCTAGTGGATTACAGTTTTCAACTGAGGTATGTTTCATCCCTATAGAGGTTGAATTGATGATCAGAGATGCCGAATCTACAGCCTTCAAAAAACCAGGACCATTTAATAGTACAGGACTAACTTTGTCTTTGGCAGGAAATTCAGATGCCAATCTCTCAGCCCTGTGATAGGTCCGATTTGCTATCACCAAAGAACCTACTTTATTCCCCACCAATGCATGGGCTGCAGCCCTAGCAGCGCCTCCTGCTCCAATTAACAGTACAGCTTCTCCTGAGGGGTCATAATTTCCATATTCTGAAATAGCCTGAATAAACCCGACTGTGTCAGTGTTGTATCCCACCAAAGTACCGGAATCATTAACTATGGTGTTCACCGAACCTACCCTCTTTGCCCAATCATCCATTTCATCCAGCAACTCTATGACAGCTTCCTTAAAAGGAATGGTTACATTCGCACCCATAAAAGAAGTGCCTCTCAAAGCGTTCACTTTATCAGATAAGTCTTTTGGCTCAGTCGACCAAGCTTTGTAGGATGCCTTTATGCCCAAGAATTCAAAAGCTGCATTTTGGAAGTACGGTGATATTGAGTGTCCTAACGGGTACCCTAAGATTCCAGATTTTCTTAACATAAACTAAATCCATAAGAGATTTGCTGTCATTTCTGATCCACGGCGAAACGAGTCTAGATATAGGAAATATAAGTTAATATAAGAAGCACTTCAACAAAACACAGGGTGAAACGGCCAAATTGAGTAACCAAGAACCAATCACAATCACTGCTTTGGAGCATACAGTCTCTCAATGCAAAAAATGTAGCTTATCAAAATCAAGAAGCCGTACGGTACCTGGCGAGGGTAATTACGATGCACAAGTTATGTTGATAGGAGAAGCTCCCGGTTTTAACGAAGACAAAACCGGGAGACCTTTCGCTGGTAGGGCCGGTAATTTGCTTAATGAACTCCTTGATTCAGTCGGCATAAAAAGATCCCAAATATACATCACAAATATGCTCAAGTGCCGGCCACCTAGTAATAGAGACCCGCAACAAACCGAGATAGATTCATGCGAACCATATCTAGCCCTGCAAATTTCGTTGATCAACCCTTCTGTAATAATCACGTTAGGAAGATTTTCTTTTTCAAAATTCTTCCCAAACATAACATTGAGTAAAGCTAGAGGAATTGTCCGTGAATGGAACGGTATTAAGATACTACCGGTGTATCATCCAGCAGCGGCTCTCTATAATCCGAGCCTGAAACCCAAATTGCTACAAGATTTTCAAAAAATAACTTCCTTGATCAATAAAAATGAGCTATCCGTTCCTGACCAATCGCAAATGCCTCCTGCCACTCAATTAAGTTTATTTGACAATCATTTTGAATAACAAAAGATTAAAGGTAATACCGCTTGGAGGCCTTGGAGAAATCGGCAAAAACATGATGGCCGTTGAATATGATGGCCAGATCTTAATAATTGATGCCGGCATAGCGTTTCCGTCAGAAATTAAGCCGATATCCGGTTTCAGTGTACCCGATACAACCTATTTAAACGAAAGAAAAAATATGATTTTGGGTGTATTAATCACTCATGGACATGATGATCACATCGGTGGTTTATCACATTTGCTAAGTAATTTTAATGTGCCTGTATATTCAAGCAAATTAACTAGAGAATTTATCAAGTTTAAACTCGGTAATAAAAAGCAACATGACTTACATATTGTAAATTTTTATGAGTCATATTCCTTAGGGTGCTTCGAATTTCAATTCTTTCCCGTATGTCATTCAATTCCGGACGCTGCTGGAATAGCCTTAAAAAGCCCTGTAGGTTTATTAGTGCATACGGGGGATTTTAAGTTCGATGATAACCCTACGCTTGGTAATCCTATTGATCTTGAATATCTATCAAATTTATCTTCAAATACTAATCTGATTTTATGTTCGGACTCTACTTACGCTGAAAAGGATGGTTTTACAGGTTCCGAATCTACACTGGAAGAAAAATTAAAACAAATAATTTCCCGATCTGAAGGTAGGGTATTAATTGCAACATTTTCTTCCCTACTTTCTAGAATTCAACAGATTATCACTATTTCCTCAATACTAGGTCGCAGGGTATCGGTGGTCGGTAGAAGTATGAATAGGAATCTTAAAGTCGCTCTTGATTTAGGATATTTAGCTGATCCTCAAAACACCGTTATACCCCTAAGAGACTCAAAAAAATTACCCGATCGAAAGGTTTTGCTTATAACAACCGGTGCACAAGGTGAAAGCAGTTCGGCCATGGGTTTGATTTCCCGCGGCGAGCATAGTGATGTATCAGTAAAAAACGGTGACACCATAGTTATATCATCATCTCCGATCCCCGGAAATGAAGTTAAATATTCCCATATGATAAATAATCTGTTCCGACAGGGGGGACAGGTAATATATCAAAACATATCCCCCGTTCACGTCCACGGACACGGCAGCAGAGAAGATTTAAGGCACATGATAGAGCTTGTTAAACCAAAATATTTTATACCCATTCATGGGGAGACGAGACATCTAGTGGCTCATGCAAATATCGCAGAAAAAAGTGGCCTAGAGAGGGAGAATATTTTTTTGATTGAAGATGGAGACACTGTGGAATTCACAGACAGCAAAGCGACACTGGGAAACAAAGTTCACTCTGGGACTATATATATTGACGGTTCAGGCCCACCAAAACCCCAGTAAATTAGTGCAGACTCTGCTAGCATAAACTACCTATATTTTACTAGACTAAGTTACAGGATTTATTTGCTCTTGTTCCTGTTCAGACACACGGCACAGGTATAATATGAACGAAAATATTGATGATACCCAACCTAAAATCATCCCATTTAATCCCTCTATTATTTTATTTTGGGTTGCAGTTGCAGCTGTATGTGCCAGTTCGATAATTGCAACTGCATTTTTTGAACCACTAATACCTAGGTTCCTGAATGGTTACATAAGTTCCTTCGTCGAATGGACTGGACTGGGAATTGTTTTGCCATGCCTTTGGTTAATTGCTATTGGTATTGTGTCCGGTTTACAAAAAATCAAGCGTGTAGGCTCAGATTACCCCAGACAAATTGTTGGTGCCTTCGTAATAACTGGATCTTTGTGGGGAGCGATAAGTTTTATCCATTTTACTGATTATGGAATAATTTCGAATATCGGAAACGGATCAATCGGTGGAGAGGTTGGACTTCACATAATTGGTGGAAACACGTTAATGGGATGGTTAAGAATATTTTTATTATTCTACGCTGGGTTAGTAATAATCAAACCGCCTATTTTGGTTAAATCCTGGCAGATCATGATACTGTTCCTTTGGTCATTAGGATTGGCTGCAAAATTCGTGTACTTAAGAATTCTCAATAAAAAGTCTCAAAAGAACATGTCTGAGACAAAAGAATCCAAACGCTTTGTACCTATGCCCCCTGAAGTTCTTACCCCTCATATAAAAGAGAGCCAGATTATCAACAGTGCGCCTGTGGGGGAAAAATCTAGCATGGGAAATTCCCTGATTGAAACGGCAATCAAGAATCCAATCCTACCCAATTCGCCGCCTACTACCGATGATCTCCTTTCTAGTTATATTTCTTCATCCAATGTCACTATAAATCAACTAACCCAAACCGGAGAAGGATCTACTGCCCCTGCAGATGAACCAGCCCTAGAACCCATTCAGCCAGAGCCAGATCTGATAAATACGGAAAGTACAACCTCTCAATCCAATAAATTCAATAAATACTGGTCCAAGTCTTCCCCGAAAGAAGACCCGTCACTTAAAACAGATTCACAAATTAATAATCTGGCCGAATTCGAAGCAGATCCTGATTTGGGTAGGGACAAGAAATTAAATAACCCACTTCCAAATTCGGCCAGTGTGTCAACTTCTTGGAAGCTTCCAGATATGAAATTGCTTTCTGGGATATCAGAAGGCGGTATCAGTAAAGAAGAAATACGCGACACTGCCGACATCATCAAAAACACATTCGCCGACTACAAAATAGAAGTAGCAGTCGAAAAAGTCAGACCTGGTCCAACTGTAACCATGTACGGAATTCAACCTGGATGGGTCAGAAAAGTAAAGAGAGTTAAATCTAGAGACAAGGACGGCAACCTTGAAATAGATACAAATGGAAAACCTGTTATGGTGCAACAGGAAGAAAAAACTCGGATCAGTGTAGATGCCATTCTGCGCCGGGAAAAGGATTTATCATTAGCTCTCAAAACCCCTAGTCTTAGGATCGAAACTCCGGTGATGGGGGAATCGCTTTTGGGCATCGAAGTACCCAATCATACCCCAAGTCTTGTGGCATTAAAAAATGTTATGGAAAGTAGGCCTTACACCTCATTGTCAAAGAAAAGTCAATTACCTGTAGCTCTTGGAAAAGGTTCTGATGGAGAAGAAGTTTCCTTTGATCTATCTAAGATGCCTCATTTGTTAATCGCAGGAGCCACTGGAAGTGGCAAAAGTGTTTGCATCAACGCAATAATAACTGGCCTGATTATGGAAAAAGATCCTTCAGAAATGCAGATGCTCCTCATAGACCCCAAAAGAGTAGAACTAACTCCATATAACGGTATCCCGCATTTAATGACTCCTGTCATAGTAGAAACTGATAAGGTCGTGGGAATCCTCAAGGGGTTGATCCAAGAAATGATGAGTAGGTATCGGCGTATGGAGGAAACAGGGGTACGTAATATAGAATCATTTAACAATAAGAGCAGTGTGAAAATGCCTTACATCGTCGTGGCCATAGACGAACTGGCTGATTTGATGATGACCGCTGCCTTTGATATAGAGCAATCTATCTGCCGGTTAGCACAACTCGGTAGGTCTACCGGAATTCATTTGATAGTCGCAACCCAACGACCCTCTGTCGATGTGATAACTGGGCTAATAAAGGCCAACTTCCCAAGCAGAATTAGCTTCGCTGTAACTTCTCAAATAGATTCCAGGACCATCCTTGACACGATGGGTGCGGAACGATTATTGGGGCGAGGTGACATGCTCTACCAGCCGATAGATGCCACAAGACCTGCAAGAGTGCAAAATGTTTTCATAGGAGACGATGAGATTGGAGATATAGTCCATCATTGGTCAACCACACCGCGGGGGTATAAAGCGGAAATTGACCTAAACATCTTTAGCGATGAAAATTCTCACACTATAGGGGTTTCTGATCCCAGTGGAGCAAACACCCAAGACGAGTTGTTTGAAAAAGCAACGCAGCTTGCCCAAAAAAACACCAAAATGTCTACCTCCTTACTGCAACGAAGGCTTAGGATTGGATATCCTAGGGCAGCACGCCTCATGGATGAATTAGAGGATATGGGTGTTGTGGGTCCTGGTGATGGTTCCAAATCAAGAGATGTGATTTCTTCAACCTGACAATAGATATTACCTTCTTACTAAAGTAATATTAGTGCATTATGGTTAGCAACTTTTCGAGTATGATGTCCCGATTATTGAATAGGAATGAATCCGACCTAACAGTTCAGGACGAGAACAAATACTGTTTGATGTGCAGCTCTGACCTGAATAAATCAGATGTGTATCAAAGATATAGAATGTGTGCTACCTGTGGATTTCATTACAGCATGAGTGCTAGGGACAGGGTCAATTCTATAGTTGATTTTGAATCATTTAAAGAAATTAACAGAAACTTGGTATCTGTCGACCCGATTTCCTTCACATCTTCAGTTCCGTACAAAGAAACCCTGTATAAAGATCAAAAACGGACCGGAATCACGGAGGCTGTTTTGACTGGCACCTGCAGTATTGATGGGATTCTTTGTATGATCATCTCATTCGATTTCGGATTTATGGGAGGGTCCATGGGGTGTGCTGTAGGACAGAAGATTTCTCTTGCAATAGAAAGAGCCGAAAAGAAAAGATTGCCTCTATTAGCCATCATATCGGGAGGAGGATCTCGAATCCAAGAAGGGGTTTTGTCATTGATGCAAATGGCCAAAACCACGATCGCAGTCAACAGGCATAATGCCAAAGGACTACCGTTTATATCTGTTTTCTCAAATCCATCTACAGGACAGGCTTTCGCGAGCTTCGCCAATCTAGCCGATATAACAATCGCTGAACCTGGTGCCATTTTGGGATACAATCCTATAGGTACAACTCAAACCAAAGATAATTCACCCAACTTTGACCAACAAACTTCTGAGTCACATCTCAAGCATGGGCTGATTGATGCTATTGCTTCCCGAACTGAATTAAGAGAAGTCGTCTCTGTCATATTAGATCTCCTTCAAAAGGAATTTACCTTAAACAGAACGAATAAGATGGGTGAGATTTCTGTTGATAATCCAAAAAAATTGGCCTGGCATTCTGTTCAATTAGCTCGTCATACATCACGGCCTACATCTTTGGATTATATGGCACGGATGTTGGATAATTTTGTGGAGATACATGGGGATAAACAATATTCTGACGACCCGGCAATAAGCTGTGGAATTGGACAACTGGGAGGTCAGACCATTGTTGTCATCGGTCAGAATCGTTCACAAGACCAAGTGTCAGGAGAAGTGTTAAGAATATTGCCAGAGGGGTTCCGAAAATGCCAGAGAGCTGTAAGAATCGCCAAAAAGTTCAATTTGCCCATAATATCGTTAATCGATACCCCTGGAGCAAATACTTCTCTGGAAGCAGAAAATCGGGGGCTTGCTCATTCCATCGCCACGACAATGTCTCTTTTTGCTGACCAAAAAGCACCTACTATCGCGGTTGTGATTGGAGAAGGTGGAAGCGGAGGAGCTCTTTCATTAGGAATAGCTGACAGGGTAATTATGCTGGAAAATGCTATTTTTTCAGCCATATCACCTGAAGAGGCCGCAAATTTAATATATAGAGACAAAGGCAGGGCCAATGAAGCGGCTGAATCGCTAAAACTCACGGCTGCAGATTGTAAAGCCCTTGGAATAGTAGACGTAATCGTGTCAGAACCTGACGGCGGTGCACACACCGATCATCATGAATCTTCCAGACTGCTCAAAAGGGCATTATTACAACAATTGTTTGAAGTTCAAAACAACTCGACCAGAAAAAGGCTCAGGGAACGCTACAAAAAATTTAAAGACATTGGTGAATACAGTTCGTATTTCAGAAGTTCTGTAACCAGAGAATTAAATCTTCTTCAACATTCAATCACAGACCGAATTAAAGGCATTAGACGGACTTAGGAATTTGCCCACAAGATGTGGCTATGTACCTAAAACACCACCCTGTTTCGAACGCCCAGATTCAAATACAGATATATCTGTCTCGTCTTCCAAGGTAAGGCCTATATCATCTAGTCCGTTCAACATGCAGTGACGTCTGAATGGTTCAATAGAAAACTCAGCCACCACTTCCTCATTCTCATCCCATACCCTTTGTGATTCCAAATCTATATTAATTCTGTACTCCGGATCGTTTTCTGAATTCTCAATTATTTGAGCCACTGTATCTTCATGTAAAACTACTGGCAAAACGCCATTTTGAAAACAGTTGCTAAAAAATATATCTCCGAAGCTGGGAGCGATAATACATTTAAATCCGTAGTCCTGCAGAGCCCATGGAGCGTGCTCACGAGAGGAACCAGATCCGAAATTCCTTCCACTCACAAGTATCTCAGCAGCACTATATTCTTCTTGATTCAGAATAAAATCTTTGTTCTCAGAGCCGTCGGGCATAAACCTCCAATCGTTGAACAAAAATTGACCGAATCCTGTTCTCTCAACCCGTTTTAAAAATTGTTTTGGAATGATTTGATCAGTATCTACATTAACTCTGTTAAGAGGAGCTAGTTTTGCATTTAGGGAAACGAAAGGTTCCATCTTAGTTCTTCCTTGCTCTTTTATTTACCATTCACGTATATCAACGAAATGTCCTGCTATCGCTGCTGCTGCTGCCATTTCTGGGCTAACCAAATGAGTTCTGCCTCCTCTACCCTGTCTTCCTTCAAAGTTTCTGTTTGAAGTGGAAGCACACCTTTCCCCCGGTTTTAATATGTCAGGGTTCATACCCAAACACATAGAGCAACCGGCCTCTCTCCAATCAAACCCGGCCACCGTGAATATTGTGTCGAGTCCCTCATCTTCTGCTTGGCGTTTTATGGCATTAGAACCAGGCACGACCATAGCATAAACTGTATCGCTAACCTTTTTCCCTTCGGCTACTCGCGCGGCCGCCCGTAAGTCTTCTATTCTTGAATTGGTACAGGAACCGATAAAGATACGATCTACTGGTATATCTTGCATTCTGGTCCCAGGTTCCAAGTCCATGTAAGTTAAGGCTCTTTCAACAGACTCTCTTTCTCCTTCATCAGAATAGTCGGTGGGATTTGGTATCCGGGATGATATCGGAATTACCATTCCCGGATTGGTACCCCAACTGACATGGGGTTCTAGATCCTCAGACTTTATAATGACCACCCTGTCATATTCGGCGGCGTCATCGGTGGAAAGTTTCCTCCACTCGTTTACTGCCTTTTCAAAATCTTCAGCTTGAGGGACATTATCCCTTCCTCTCATATAATCGAAAGTGACTTGATCAGGTGCTACCATGCCGGCTCTCGCACCAGCTTCGATGCTCATATTACACACAGTCATCCGGCCTTCCATGGACAGAGAGGTTATGCCTTCTCCAGTATATTCAATTACATGACCGGTCGCCCCTGCTGTGCCAATTTCACCAATTATGCTTAACACAACATCCTTTGCAGAAACCCCTGATGGTAAAGGTCCCTCGACTCTCACTTCCATGGTTTTCGGCTTGAATTGCCTAAGTGTCTGAGTAGCCAACACGTGTTCAACTTCAGACGTTCCTATTCCTATAGCAAATGCTCCGAAAGCACCATGTGTGGAAGTGTGGCTGTCACCACACACGATTGTCTTCCCGGGTTGAGTATGCCCCTGCTCTGGCCCTATAACATGAACAATGCCCTGCAAAGGACTAAATCTATCGTAAAGAGTCACTCCAAATTCTTCACAGTTTTGAGTGAGAACATCCAATTGTTGCTTGGCGATCGGATCTGTTATCGGAAGAGAAAGGTCCCACGTCGGAGTATTGTGGTCAGCCACCGCAACCGTCAAATCTGGCCGCCTTACAGGTCTTCCGGCTATTCTGAGCCCATCAAAAGCTTGAGGCGAAGTAACTTCGTGAACAAGATGAAGGTCTATATATAGAAGCGAAGGTTGACCTTCCACTTCCTTCACGAGATGAGCCTCCCATATCTTATCAAACATGGTTTTAGGTGCCATTTAACACTCCATTTTTGGTTCAAGGAATTTGATATTTCTTAGGATAAAAACAACAGTTTTTGAATTAACCCGCGTTGGGATTAGCCGCCAGAGCCCGATTTAGAGCGTTCATGTAAGCTTTTGCACTTGCGACTATAATATCTGTGTCACTACCTCTTCCTACAAAGGTGTCACCTTGGAGTTCTATTCTGATAGTCACATCTCCGATGGCATCTATTCCTTCCGTAACTGAATCTACCCGAAATTCAGTGAGCTTATTCTCTATTCCTATTACCCGATTTATAGCCATATATACTGCGTCAACAGGCCCTGTACCAGTCGCAGCATCTGTAATTTCCTCCCCTTCTGGGTTCCTGATTTTTACTGTTGCTGTCGGTACGCCATGATCACCGGTAGATACTTGAACATGCTCAAGACCATATACGGTTGGAATATCCGCAGTTCTACGGCTGTTTGATAGTAGAGTCTCAAGATCTTGATCTGTGACCTCTCTCTTACGGTCTGCCAACTCCTTAAATGATTCGAAAACTTCGTTGAGTTCCTTTTGCTCCAAATGGAAACCAAGTTCTTCTAACCTAGCCCTCAGGCCAGCACGGCCACTTAGTTTCCCTAAGACAAATGAGTTACTTGGCCATCCTATCGATTTAGGATCCATAATTTCGAAGGTGCTACTATCCTTCAAAACGCCGTCCTGATGAATACCGGAGGCGTGACGAAACGCATTAGCTCCCACTATCGCCTTGTTTGGTTGTACTGGAAAGCCAGTGATGTCACTCACCAATCTACTCGTCCTATATATCTGAGTAGTATCTATATTAGTTGAGACATCAAAAAAATCATTTCTCGTTTCAATAGCCATAATAATCTCTTCAAGCGATGCATTTCCTGCCCGTTCACCAAGACCATTGATGCACCCTTCGACCTGCCTGACCCCCGCCTTCACTGCAGCCAAACTATTAGCTACAGAAAGGCCAAGATCATTGTGGCAGTGAACACTCAATATGGCCTTATCTATGTTAGGCACATTTCTTTTGATGTCTTCGATTCTTTCTGCAAATTCTGACGGAATAATGTATCCGACAGTATCCGCTATGTTAACTGTAGTGGCACCAGCATTTATGACGGCTTCCAGCATTTTATACAAATACTCAGGTTCAGTCCGAGTCGCATCCATGGGGGAAAATTCTACGTCCTCACAATATGTTTTCGCCCTCTCAACCGAGGCCACAGCAATATCGAGGACTTCCTCTGGATTTTTGCGCAATTGATTCATTATCTGTATATCAGAACTGCTAATAAAGACATGAAGCCGTGGTCTGGCTGCTCCTTTAACCCCTTCCCAAGCCTTATCTACATCGTCTATGTAACACCTTGCAAGGGAAGCTATTTTTGGAGTTCTAACCTCTGAGGCGATTTTCTGAACCGCCTGTAGGTCTCCAGGCGATGCCGCGGCGAATCCGGCCTCTATGACATCAACTCCTAATCTCTCCAATTGCCTCGCAATTTCTAGCTTCTCTTGGGTAGTAAGCCCTATACCCGCTGATTGCTCTCCGTCTCTAAGGGTAGTATCAAAAATTGTGACTTTCTCTTGGGACATTTCGGTCTCCTTTTATTAGTCTAGGATTACTAAAGATTTATCTGCATTAATTGCAATTGCAAATTCGCAGGATTCCGTAGTCCGCCTGATTTAGCCTTGCCAAGACCAAATCAACATGGCGGACTACGCAGGATACCTCGTCTATCGACTTATGTTTCATACTATTCATATCTGGAATCAATCCTAATCTGGATCCGAGAGAAAGGACATCATACCCCTAAGCTCTTTACCCACTTCTTCTATCTGATGACCCGCATTTTCTTCCCGAAGCCTATTGAATGTTGGCCTGCCCTCATCGTTTTCCGTGATCCATTCTTTCGCAAATGTACCATCTTGAATTTGGTCAAGTACCTTTCGCATATTCTTTTTCACATTTTCGTCTACTACTGCAGGTCCTCTAGTGTAATCTCCATATTCAGCCGTATCACTCACGGAATATCTCATGTATTCCATACCGCCTTGATAGAACAAATCCACTATAAGTTTCAACTCGTGCATACATTCAAAATAAGCGGATTCTGGTTGGTACCCCGCCTCTATCAAAGTCTCAAATGCAGCCTTTACTAAGGCCGCAACTCCGCCACATAAAACAGCCTGCTCACCAAAAAGATCTGTCTCTGTCTCTTCTTTAAACGTAGTATCAAGCACCCCAGCCCTAGTACAACCTACACCTCTTGCATAAGCTAGGCCCAATGCATGAGCATCCCCAGTCGAATCTTGGTGAATGGCAAGTAACCCAGGCACCCCGGAGTCTTTCTTATAAACTTCCCTCATCCTATGCCCGGGTGCTTTAGGTGCAACCATGGAAACGTCGACATTTTCAGGTGGATTTATCGCGTCATAATGTATATTAAAGCCATGGGCAAACATTAAAGTCTTGCCTGGCAACAGGTGCGGCAATATGGATTCATTGTAAACTGAAGCTTGAAGATGATCAGGAATCAGTACCATAATAATGTCTGACTGAGCAGCAGCCTCTGCAACTGTGGCTACTTTTAGGCCTTCTGATTCTGCTTTAGGCCAACTATTACTACCTTCGTACAGTCCTACACATACATCTACCCCAGAATCCTTCAGGTTTAACGCATGAGCGTGGCCCTGACTACCGTACCCAATAATACCTACAGTCTTGCCCTCTAATAGACTCATGTCTGCATCCGATTCATAATACATTTTCGCCATATAAATTCTCCTAGTGCAATATTTTCCGCTTAAGAGGCATTCTCCAAAATTCTTGGACTGTTCATAGATTTATCTTGCTCAAAAGACGCCCCTCTACTCATAGCCACCGTGCCAGTTCTCATCACCTCAAAAACCCCAAAACTATCCAGTAAATCTACGAGGGAATTAACTTTATCCTCATTACCTGTTACTTCAACGATCAAAGTATCCTGGGAGACGTCTACTATCTTAGCCCTAAATATATCGACAATCTGCATTATTTCACTACGAGTCGCAACATCGCATTTAACCCTTATCAAGGCTAGCTCTCTAGACACCGCGTTTTCTTCCGATATGTCGGATACTTTAATGACTTCAACTAACTTGTGCAGGTTTTTAACAACCATTTCAACTGTCTTAGCATCCCCATCAACTACGAACGTCATCCTAGATAAGCCAGCGGATTCACTCTTCCCAACAGCCAGGCTTGATATGTTGTAACCACGTCTCCTGAACATACTAGATATGCGGTTTAAGACACCCGCACGATCCTCAACCAATGCCGTTATTGTGTGTTTTTCTGAGGATTTCAATTTGTCACCTTTTCTGATATCGGCTCCTCTATCATGTCGTAAACGGTCATTCCTGATGGAATCATGGGGTATACGTTTTCCTCTTGTTCCACTATGAAATCAACCAACACAGGGCCATCGTGATCCATCGCCTCAGCAATTGCTGTTTTTACCTGTGTTTTATCCGTAACCTTTATACCCTTTATGCCATATGCCTCGGCCAAACGAACAAAATCAGGATTGCCCGTGTAGCCGGTCGAAACATATGAACTATCAAAAAATATTTCTTGCCACTGCCTCACCATGCCCAAAAACCCATTGTTCAATATTGCGAATTTAACTGGCAATCTGTTTTCGGCTATAGTTGCTAATTCGCAAAGTGTCATTTGGAAGCCGCCATCACCAGCAATAGACCAAACGATAGAATCAGGGTCAGCAACCTGTGCTCCCATAGCAGCAGGTACTTCATACCCCATAGTTCCTGAACCACCCGAAGTAAGAAACGTGCAAGGTTTTTTGAATCGGTAATGTTGTGCAGCCCACATCTGATGCTGGCCAACACCTGTCACTATCGTAGCACCCCCTTTGGTTTCGTCAGAAATGTCTCTTACGACCTGCCGGGCCAATAATTTAGAAGTCTCAGGTATGTCCAAAGATGGATGATCCTCCTTCAAAACATCTATTTTTTTCAACCATGCAGGATGGGTCGCGGCTCCAACATGAGTATTCATTCGGGTTAGAACTTCTTTGACATCTCCCACTATGGGCACATCGACTCGAATATTTTTTCCGATTTCTGAAGGATCAACATCTATATGTATCTTTTTCGAATTCAAGGCAAACTTCGATGGATTGCCAGTTATTCGATCATCAAAGCGCATGCCCAGTGCAATAATGAGATCCGCTTCCTCGATTGCGAAACTAGCATATGCCATTCCGTGCATGCCAGGCCAACCAGTCCATAAAACATGGTCCTCTGGAAAACAGCTAATACCGAGTAAGGTAGTAATGACAGGTATCTGAGCCTTCTCAGCCAACTCTTTTAACTCATCATATGCCTTTGATATTATGACTCCGTGACCCGCAACAATAACGGGTTTTTCTGCTTCATTAATCAAATTAGCAGCCTTTCGTATCTGACCAGAATGCCCGGAGACATTGGGACTATACCCAGGTAAATTCAATTCTCCTGGTTCTTCGTACTCAACTTCCTGTACAAAAACATCTCTAGGTATATCTACTAATACTGGGCCTGGCCTGCCTGAGTTTGCTATGTAGAATGCTTCTTTGATTGAAGAGGCTATCTCTGAGGCATCCATGACTAAAAAGTTGTGTTTTGTAATAGGCAAGGTTATTCCTGTGATATCAGTTTCCTGAAAGGCATCTGACCCTATAGTCCAGCTATTAACCTGTCCAGTTACAATGACGAGTGGTACCGAATCCATTTGGGCACAAGCTATTCCTGTCACAAGGTTTGTAGCCCCTGGACCCGATGTTGCAAAAGCCACTCCGGGTTTACCAGTAACCCTAGCGTATCCGTCGGCCGCCAGAGAAGCACCCTGTTCGTGTCGTGTCAAAATGTGACGGAGCTCCGGGTATTCCGGCAACGCCTGATATAAAGGCAAAATTGCCCCACCGGGTATTCCGAAAACAACGTTACACCCTTCCCTGAGCAAACTTTCACAGACAATCTGTGACCCTTTTTTTATCATTAAACTTCCTTAATTAACCTACATATAAATAATTGGCAAATTCTTATTTCGATTAAAAGGGCTGGGGCCTCGAAAAAAATAAATCCCGCCCTTAAACTGGGACGGGATAACAAAAACCACTCCCGTGGTACCACCCAAATTGCCCTGTGAAACACTTCAACAGAACCACTCGTTGAGCTATAACGTAGCTACCGCCTGTCCCTACTTTATGTTAGGAGGTCACAATATAGCATGCAGCAGTGTTGAGTTTTCCCATCACCAACTGCATAACTGACTCCTAATTTTCAAGACAGATGCTCAGGGGCGAGTTCACAGTCGTTGTGTATCAGACTTCCAGCAGAAATGTCCGACTCTCTTTCACACAACCCCTCTGTTACTACTCCCCGTCATAGCAAATCTATTTACCTTTTTCCAAGACACAGCATTCTAACACTCCATGCCTATAGGGGTCAAACTAAAAACTCCCGATTTAAGTACTCTGATACTTCCCTTTCAAGGGGGAAGATATAACTTAATCGATTGGAAAATTTGTTGTCCGTTAAGAAGTCCTATGCTATCTTTTGTTTTTAGATCTTTATTAATAATGTGGGGGGTAATTCCGGCAATATGCTTGACCACGATATTTTGATAATCGGTGCGGGCCTAGCTGGTATGAGAGCTGCTTTGTCGGCTAAAGAGCTTGGGGCCGACGTTGCAGTGGTATCCAAAGTCCATCCAGTCAGAAGCCATTCTAATGCTGCACAAGGCGGAATAAATGCTGCTCTTACAGATAGGGGGGATGACTGGCGGGACCATGCCTACGACACTATAAAGGGAAGTGATTTTTTAGGGGATCAAGACGCGATTGCGCTGATGTGTGAAGAGGCAGGTAGTGAAGTCATTGCTATGGAACACATGGGCGCCATATTCAATAGGGATGAAGAAGGAAGGCTTGGCACTAGAGCCTTCGGTGGCCAGCGAGAAGCAAGAACCTTCTTTGTAGCAGATTTCACTGGCCAAGCTCTTTTACACGTTTTGTATGAACAGATTTTAAAGGCAGGTGCCTTGGTGTATGAGGAGTGGTTTGTACTGTCTTTAATTGTAAGGGACGGCAAATGCGGTGGGGCGGTGATAATGGATATCCGTAGTGGAAAAATCGAGGTTGTTCGAGCAAAAGCCGTGATCCTTGCAGCCGGAGGCTTGGGAAGAGTATTTGAACCAAGTACGAATGCGTTGATATGTACTGGTGACGGGATGAGCTTGGGATACAGGGCAGGAGCTTCATTGATGGATATGGAAATGGTGCAATACCATCCAACAACATTAAAAGGTAGTGGGGTTTTGATAAGTGAGGCCGCTCGTGGTGAAGGTGCATATTTACTAAATTCTGAAAATGATAGATTTATGCTCAAATACGCACCAGAATTTAAGGAATTGGCATCCCGTGATGTAGTCTCAAGATGTGAACAGACCGAAATCAACGAAGGTCGGGGAATAGATGGGTGTGTTCTGCTTGACGTGAGGCATCTCGGAGAGAAATACATAAGTGAGCGATTGTCTCAGATACGTGAATTGGCAATGGATTTCGCCAATGTAGACATGGCTAAGGAACCAGTACCTATAATGCCGGGAATGCATTACCAAATGGGAGGGGTGAAAGCAAACGTTGACGGTGAAACCGGTGTACCGGGTTTGTACGCAGCCGGCGAGGTGGCGTGTGTTAGTGTGCATGGAGGTAATAGGCTCGGAGCCAATTCGCTGCTAGACACACTTGTTTTTGGCAGGAGGTCGGGAGTACACGCAGCTGAAATGGTCAAATCCATACAACACCTGAATGTAGATGACTCGGCGGCTGACGATGACAAGAACAACATCCAAAAATTATTGGCTAACGATAAAAATGAGTCATTTGGACAAATTCGTTTAGATATGGGAACCGCAATGAAAGAGCACTTCGGGGTGTTTCGAGATGAAAAAGGTATGCTGGAAGGAATAGAAAAAATTGAATCAGTGAAAAAAAGAGCTGAAGATGTGTACGTAGCCGATAAAGGCAGCATCTTTAACACCAATCTTCTTTTCACCTTGGAATTAGGTTTCATGGTGGAATGTGCTGAATCAATAGCAGTGAGCGCAGCAGATCGAACAGAGAGCAGAGGAGCTCATACACGAACTGACCTGCCAGATAGGGATGATGAGAACTGGTTGAAGCACATATTGGTTTCCCAAGATGAGGACGGAGGACATGAACTATCCTACAAAGACGTTGTTATCACCGACTGGGAGCCAGTAATAAGGCAATACTAATAACCGAAAGGATTTTTATTGATGGAAGTCAAATTTAACGTAAGGCGATATGATCCTGAATCGACTGATGCAGTAAGCCATTTCCAGGAGTACCAGATGGATATGGATGACTCATCCACAGTTCTTGACGGTCTAATCCGCATAAGAGAAGAAGTTGACGGCACATTAAGTCTAAGATGCTCATGCAGGAGCGCCATATGTGGATCCTGTGCGGTGAAGGTTAATGGTGAAGCTGGTCTTGCTTGCAACACAAAAATCATAGATGTGCTATCTGAGGATGGGAACACCGTAACTGTGGAACCTGCTGGCAACCTGCCGGTAATAAAAGACCTGGTTGTAGATTTTCAGCCGTTTTGGGAAAAGATCAGGGCAGTGGAACCGTGGCTACAACCAGAGGGAGAAGAGCCCGAAACAGAATATCTGGCCCCAGATGAGGATATGCTTCATCTTGCAGGAGTTGTATCTTGCATACTTTGTGGAGCCTGTGTGTCAGACTGCACGGTCATGGAGGTCGATTCCAACTTTCTGGGCCCAGCAGCACTAGCAAAATCATACAGATTTGTTGGGGATCCGAGGGATGATTCAGCCCAACAACGATTTAAGACACTTAATGAGGACGGAGGAGTGTGGGATTGCACGAGATGTATGAAGTGCGTTGAAGTTTGTCCAAAAGGGGTAGCCCCAATGGATAGGATAATGGCATTGCGTGAACAGGTGATGGAAGCAGGATACACAAATACCAACGGAGCCAGGCATGCCTTCGAGTTCAGCAACTCCGTCAAGCACAGTGGATGGCTTGATGAAAAAAAATTGGTGGTGAAAAGTTTCGGTATATTTAATATTAAGGCAATGATAGGACTAATCCCGTTAGCGATTAGATCTCAACGTGCCGGTAAGGTTCCACCCATATTCCATAAAAATATTCCCGGAGTAGAAAACGTTAGAAGAATCTTTGAAAAGGTTGAGACAAAAAAATGAGATATGCTTTTTATCCAGGATGCGTATCAAGAGGCGCATGCCCAGAATTATATTCCGCCACAATTGAGGTATGTAAAATACTAGACATTGAGCTAGATGAAGAGGCACTGAAGGGTGCTTCCTGCACTGGTGCGGGCGTTTTACAGGAAAAAAACCTGAGGCTTGGTGATACCCTTAACGCTCGAACCTTTGCTATGGCAGAAAAGTCCGGGAATCCTTTGATGACTATATGCAGCACATGCCAAGGAGTTATGTCTCAGGCTAACGAACGACTTCTGGCAGACCCTGAATATTTGGCATCAATTAATGAGGACTTGACAGAAGAAGGCCTTGAATACAAAGGAACGGCAGACCCGAAGCATTTGTTGTGGATAATTGCTGAAGACTTAGGAATGGATTTTCTTGAATCCAAGATAGTAAACAAACTTAACGGGCTGAAATTAGCTCCGTTTTACGGTTGCTATATCGTTAGGCCTACAAAAGCATTAGGGTTCGCTGAAAACCCTGGTCGCAAACAAGCATTGGAAATGGTTATCGAAAGTGTAGGAGGGGAAGTAGTAGATTTTCCAGGCAAGACTCTGTGCTGTGGTTTCCCTATTTTGACTATAAACCCAAAAAATTCGGTCAACATGGTTGCAAACCACACGATAGATGCCAAAGATCGGGGCGCCGATGCTATGGTTACCCCATGCCCTCTATGTCACCTCAATTTGGATGGGTACCAACCAAATGCAGCATCCGCAAGAAAACGTGAAATAGATTTACCTATAATCCACCTGCCACAGTTATTAGGTTTGGCACTGGGTATCTCCCCAGAAGCAATGCGCCTGAATAAGCACATTGTTTCTACAAAGAAACTTTTAAGCGAACTAGTGATATCTCCCTAAATTCACTCCAGCTTGATACGGACTAATATTAGGAATCCTATAAGTGAGGATATACTTAACCAAGTGATTGAGGCCACCTGTCCCAATCCTAAAGTTGATGATATGTAGCCCCATGCAAAGGGTCCTGTAATAGCCGCGAGCCTACCAACCATGTTATATACTGCGAAATATTCCGAGACCGTATCTGGTGCAGACATGGAAAGAACGAACGGCCTTTCTGACACATATAGACCGGCCATGAATACACCACTCATCACCCCTACAGCCCACCATAGCTCTCCCGGGAGGTCAAAGACTGGCAAAAGCGCAGCCAATCCCAATATCCAGAACCAAGCCATAACATTAATTTTCAAATTCAAAAAAGAGCCGTACCTGTCAACCAAGAATCCCCAGAAGGCACCACTCGGGATGCCAAATATTATACCCACAGCTAATATCAATTGAACTTCTTTCTCTGACAAATCAACGGTTTCAACTCCATAAAGAACAGCAAATACAGAACCGGCATATATGCTGGAAAAATACCAAAACCGCGCAAAGAGAAACATTGCCCAAACTTTTTTCTTCCTCGCCTGCCATAGAGACAAGAAAGCCTGTCTTAAGGCTGTTAACAAAACTGATCGCAACTTAGTAATTCCGGTATTTTCTATAAGATAGCGCCCAGATAAAAACAGCGGTAGAACTAAAAGAAATATCAATAGGGCCATTAATTTGAATAAAAAAACGGGCCCTTCAGAATCATAGAACAACAACCCACAAGCTACACCTAAAATAGCACCTATATAACCGATCCCAACCCCCAACCCTCCAATATAGCCAACATTTGTTTCGGTGCTTATATCTGCCAGCAGCGCGTTATAAAAAATGTTGGCTAAATGAATCAAAATGACGGCAGCACAAAAAAGAACTATTGAAGCCTCATAGTTGAATACACCAATTAACGCCGTGGCAAAAATCGCGACCAAGGTAGTGAAAAGCAAAAATGGCATTTTACGTTTGGTGACATCAGAAATTGTCCCGGCAACAGGTGAAAGGATAAACACAATGACCATTGATATAGAAAGTGCAAAGCCAAATGTACCGTCATTTCCTGCCATATCTCTGGTCAACCACAGTGGAAAAACCAAACCAACGATACCAGCCGAAAACAACGTATTCCCCATGTCATAAAAGACCCATGATACGATCCCCAGTTTGGATCGAGACAACTCACGTTTTGGCATTACAGGAATTACTCATGACTTCCAAGTTTATACAATTTCTAATGAATTGGTCGGGGCGACTGGACTCGAACCAGCGACCTCCACGTCCCGAACGTGGCGCGCTACCAACTGCGCTACGCCCCGATATTCAAATCAATTTTAGAGACTTTTTACAAAATTGGGCAATATATATTTAATATTGAAACCAATAAAAATAAATAGTATTAGGATGGTTAGGTTTTTTTGACCCCTCAAAATTGATATGCTACGGTTGGTAAGTGAAAAAAAGCACATAGTGTTAATCCGGTTACCATAGCCGCCGATTAAAAGAGGTTAACCTCCTTATTGAACAGGACAGCTACGCCTGAATCTAACCCTAGAAACACCCTTAAATGGCTATCAGTTATCACATTGATATCTGCTTTCAGCCAGGTAACCTTGGGAGGATATGTAAGATCCAGCGAATCAGGCTTGGGATGCCCAGATTGGCCTCTGTGTCATGGGCAAATAATACCTCCTTTTGAATTTCATACCCTTGTCGAATATTCTCACCGCCTAAATGCATCTTTGTTAATGGTTTTTGTAGGAGCCCTTTTCCTACTATGCTGGTTTCGGTTTAGGGAAGAAAAGATGGTTATTCGCCTAGCGGGGGCTGCATTGGGGCTCGTTTTATGTGTAGCCGTACTTGGTGGAATAACAGTCTTAACTGAATTAGCTTGGTGGATAAGATTAATTCATCTTTCATTTGCTGAATTATTGATAGGAGCTGCCACTGCAATTGTCTGGTTGTCATTTTCAGCCGACATAGTGTCGAACTCGACTCCACAACAAATATCCACCCCGAATTGGAGAACAAAATTGTGGGTGATTTCTGTAGGTATCTTCATACTCATCATCTCTGGGTCCTATATGGTTGGAGCAGGGGCAGGTTCCGCATGTTCAACCTGGCCGTTATGCAGAGGGGAACTATTCCCTTCAGGAACAGCCTATGCCATACACATGGGCCACAGGTACATAGCCGGTTTGATTCTCATAGCTGCTGGGTATATTGGTCTCTCTTTCATAAAAGGAGATGGAAATATCCCCGGCGTGAAACAGGCCTCGATGATTTTGGTTCATAGTACCCTTCTGCAAGTTGTTATTGGCGCAATTTTGGTATGGGCCGGGTTTGACCCTGCACTGAAAACTATCCATCTGGCATTAGCAACTATAATCTGGATAGCTGTAATTTACATGGTAGCTTGCGTATTAGAAAATAATTCTAAATATTTGAAAGGATCATGAATGATCTCGTCCTATATAGCATTAACAAAACCGAAAATAATCGTCCTGTTATTAATAACCGCTTTAGGCGGGCTATTTCTCGCTTCAGCCGGACTACCTAACCTGACTATCGCTGCCGCCGTTTTAATAGGTGGCACCCTGGCAGCCGGTGGTGCCAATGCGCTAAACCATTTCTGGGACCGCGATTTAGATATAAAGATGAAGAGAACTGCTACCAGGCCTGTGGCATCAGGTTCAGTAAAGCCTATTAACGCTTTGATTTTTGGGATTTTACTGAACCTGGTGGCCTTTGCTGTTCTTTACAGATACGCCAACTTATTGAGCGCATTATTGACATTGTCCGCCACGTTGTTCTATATATTTGTTTATACGGTGGTACTGAAAAGAACAACGCCCCAAAACATAGTGATCGGTGGGGCAGCTGGCTCCATTCCACCCACTGTTGGCTGGGTAGCCGTTACCAATAGCATTATGGACCCGGCTCCCATTTTTCTATTCCTAATTGTGTTTTTCTGGACGCCACCCCATTTTTGGGCCCTTTCCTTAATATTAAAAGATGATTACGAAAATGCAGGTATACCTATGCTGCCAGTTGTTTCTGGCATCGCAGCAACAAAAACTCAGATATTTATTTACACTTGGTTATTGCTAGGTATATTGCTCGCTGCAACGTATTTTGTGGAAGAGCTCTCCATCATTTTTGGAATTTTTTCAGTGGTGCTATGTGCAGGATTCATATGGTCAACCTGGCTGTTGAAGCGGAGAGACAACATCAAATTGGCTATGCCTATCTACCTTTATTCTATGGCCTTCCTTGCATTGCTTTTCATAGTGATGGTGGGAGAAAGCTTCATCCCGATATAACACTTAATATCACAAAGGCTAATAAACAATATTTATATGCCCAAATCAGCTTGACGAACATGCTTGTATTTTGATAAATTTCGATCTTGGCTTGGGTAGGGATTAACTTAATAAAATACAGGCTAGGTGCTTAAAATCTATGCGACTGCAGAAGATCTCCAAGACTTCTTTTTTCATAGCTACAACCCTTTTAACCTTATTAATTACAGCATGCTATCCCGACCATAACCAGTCGACCTTCGACCCTCAAGGACCCGTTGCAGCAAGCCAGTTAAATCTTTTCTGGTGGATATTTATCGGAGGCATGATAGTTTTCGTGCTCGTAGAAGGTGCCCTTGTCTATGCAATGATTAAATTCCGGGCAAGGAGTGAGTCTGACATCCCAGCTCAGACACACGGCAATACTAGATTAGAAATTATATGGACAGCTGTCCCCGCCTTACTCCTACTGATAATCATGGTACCCACCATCAACGGCCTGTTCTATATGTATGAAGCCCCGAAGCTACATCAAGCTAATCACGTCCTTGAAGTTATAGGTCATCAATGGTGGTTTGAATTCAGATATCCCGACCCGAATGACCCAGAAAAAGAAATTGTTACTGCAAATGAAGTCTATATACCTGTGGGATATCCGGTGCCACTAAATCTGGATTCCGTCGACGTGATTCATAGCTTCTGGGTACCTAAGCTGGCAGGTAAAACCGACATGGTTCCAGGCGAAGGGAATTACATGTGGTTTGAGGCTGACGTGCCTGGAGAATATTACGGTCAATGCGCCGAGTATTGCGGCACCTCACATGCAAACATGAAATTTAAAGTCATTGCCGTATCTGAACCCGACTTCAAGTCGTGGTTACAAGTACAGTCTAACCCTGCATTGGAATCATCCGACCCTCTGGTACAGGAAGGTGCCGGGGTGTTCAAGAGTGCAGGATGCACCGGATGTCATGCTACAAAAACTGTTGTGAATAAAGGTTCCAAAGGAAGGGTCGGTCCCAATCTGGCCCATGTGGCCTCTCGAAGAAATCTCGCAGCGGGTATGTTGAGAAATTCTGATGAAAATGGGTCGGTTAATGATGCCCTTTTACAGAAAAATCTAAGGACATGGTTGCAAGATCCAAATGAAGTGAAGCCCGGGAATTTAATGTCTAGTGGTGCTCAGGTATACACCGATCCCGATAAGAAATTAACCGAAGAGCAGATATCCCAATTGGTACATTATCTGTCTTCATTGAAGTAATTTGTTTAGTATCACGAATCGAGCTGGAGGCTGCTAAGTGAGTACATTTCCAATATCAATACCGAGGCCCGTCCACCCGACTGGTATTTGGGGTTGGCTCACGACGGTCGATCACAAGAGAATCGGCATTTTGTATGGGGTAACCGCCTTCATAATGTTCCTCACTGGTGGCGTAGAGGCGATTTTAATGAGGGTGCAATTAGCCGGCCCTGAACTAGATATAGTGAGTGCTGCCGTATTCAACCAGCTCTTCACCATGCATGGAACCACCATGATATTTCTGGCGGTCATGCCTCTCTCAGCTGCTTTTTTTAATTTCATCATACCCTTGCAAATAGGAGCACGTGACGTCGCTTTCCCCAGGTTGAACGCGTTCAGCTATTGGACTTTCCTTGCGGGAGCCTTGATGTTGAAATTAAGCTGGATAGGGGGAGCTACTGATGCGGGTTGGTTTGGGTATGCACCTCTCACCTCCGTGGCTCAAAACCCAGGTACCGGAATAGATTTTTGGATAATAAGTTTACAGATCCTTGGAATCGCCTCATTGGCCGCTTCATTCAATTTTATTGTAACGGTAATTAATATGAGAGCACCTGGAATGACGATGATGCGCCTTCCTCTATTTACCTGGATGAGCTTCATCACCGCAATTCTTTTAGTGTTAGCTTTCCCGGTTATCACTGTTGCATTGATTGAGCTTACATTTGACAGATATTTCATGTTCAATTTCTTTAATGTGGCCAACGGAGGGAGTGTTGTGTTGTGGCAACATCTTTTCTGGGTATTTGGGCATCCGGAAGTGTACATTCTTATCCTGCCAGCGATGGGTATTGTTTCTGAAGTGCTACCTGTATTCTCCAAAAAGCCTTTGTTTGGCTATAAAACAGTAGTTTTAGCAGGAATAATTATAGCGTTCATGGGATGGATGGTATGGAGCCACCACATGTTTACAGTTGGACTTGGAGCTGTTGCAAATGCCGTTTTCACCATTACGACCATGCTGATTGCAGTACCAACTGGAATCAAAGTATTTAATTGGCTTGGGACAATTTGGGGAGGATCCATTAGATTCACCACTCCGATGCTATTTTCGCTAGGTTTTATCGCGATGTTCCTCATGGGAGGAATTAGTGGAGTGATGCACGCCGTATCGCCTTCAGATGCACAGCAACAAGATACTTATTTCATACCTGCCCACCTACATTACGTGTTGTTTGGCGGGGCAATAATGGGCATTCTGTCCGGTATTTTCTACTGGTTTCCCAAATATTCGGGAAAAATGTACAGCGAGCGTCAAGGCAAGATCTCCTTTTGGCTGATTATGATAGGTCAGAACGTGACTTTCTTCCCAATGCATTTCGTCGGATTAGATGGGATGCCGCGAAGAATTTATACATATGCTGACAACATGGGATGGGACTTTTGGAACGGCGTGACCACCGGAGGAGCGTTTATTCTTGTACTCGGGTTCCTTTTGGTAATGGATAATATTGGGAGGCACTGGAAAAACGGCGAACCAGCACCATCAGACCCCTGGGATGGTAGGACGCTAGAATGGTCAATCTCATCACCACCTCCAGAATATAACTTCGAAGAAATCCCAATCGTTCGATCTCTGGACGCTTGGTGGGAAACTAAGCAAGGTGAAGCCCATAAAGAAGTGCCGGCAAGTGGCGGTTCAGGAAATGACGGTCATGGAATTCACCTGCCCCAGCCTTCATATTGGCCGTTTGTTGCAGCCGCCGGGCTGTTTATAGCAGCCTATGGAGTTGTATTCAACGATTTGCTAATCCCGTGGGCACTAGCAGCAATTGGTCTAACAATAGGATTTGTTGGTGTTTACGCATGGTCCCTTGAACCAATAAATGATCCTGAAGAAGAAGACTCTACTCATTAAGGAAGGTTCTCAATTGGCACAGGAACACGCAGCTCCAATACACGGGAAAGACGAAGGTACCACAACCGGTCTTAGTCACCGAAAAATGCTTATGTGGGCATTTCTTGGCTCAGACTGCATGTTTTTTGGTTCCCTGATCGCAACATATTTGGTATACCAAGGCAAGAGTTTAGAGGGCCCTTTACCTATAGATGTGTTTGATATACCAGTTACCTCCATTAGTACTTTCGTGCTTTTAATGAGTAGCATGAGTATGGTACTTGCTTACTCTGCCTTAACAAAAAACAACATTAAGGGTTTCAGGATATGGATGATATCCACTGCAATAATGGGTTCAACTTTTATTGGATTTCAGGTTTATGAGTTCAGCAGTTTTGCGAACCACCATGTAGAAATTGACTGTGTTAGTCCAGGAGAATTGACCAAATACGAACAACATATTTTTGATGACGGTTGTTCCTCCGGTGAAGCCTATGCAGAAAGTCATGAAGGGTTAAAACCCCAAACAAATCTATTTGGAACATCTTTCTATACCCTAACGGGTTTTCATGGTGCTCACGTTACATTGGGAATAGTCTGGCTTCTTTCGTTATTACTTTTATCATTTAAGAAAGGTGTCATCACCCCAGAGAAGAATTTGGACGTGGATCTAGCGGCACTGTATTGGCACTTTGTAGACGTTGTGTGGATAGTCATATTCACAGTCGTATACTTATTCGGAGTATTCCCGGGATTCTAATGGTACATTGGGAGATAACATGAGTCAGGAACTTTCTGCAGAGGAACATACAGGGCACCCAACAGCTGGGCAATATTTCCGCATAGCAGTAATTTTATGTGCTATAACAGCCGTAGAAATTGGAATATTCTATCTTGAGGTCATCGGACACTGGATGATTCCGATACTTTTCATATTGTCGGCCAGTAAATTCGCCTTGGTTGCCATGTATTACATGCATTTAAAATTCGATCACAACCTTTTTTCGTACATGTTTGTCGGCGGTTTCATATTAGCTGCATGTGTTATTAGTTTTCTACTACTACTTTTTGGTGTATATTCCTAACCTCCCCAAACTGAAACCAAACACCAAATTTCACACATGTCGCCTTTAGGTTTTTCTGACTCAATATGGTTGCACTGGCACCCTCATTTAGAGGTTGTACTTGGTCTGATATTGATTCAATGCGCCTACCTGTATGGAATCGGGCCATACCGAAGAAGACAAACTGATTCCCCCGATATAAATCCCCGTCAGACTATTATGTTTACCCTCGGGACCTTCGTTATCTTCCTTTCGCTGACCTCCCCTCTACACATATTAAGCGATCATTACTTGTTCAGTGCCCACATGTTGCAACATGTTCTTATAACACTTATTTGTCCTCCTCTTCTAATTGTGGGAACGCCTGGCTGGCTGGCGTCAAAGCTCTTCCAACATAGATGGTCTATCTCAGTCTTCAGGAGAATTTTTCATCCACTCGGTGCTGTTGTGATATTCAACATAATTTTTTCAATGTGGCATTTACCAATTCTGTATAATCTTTCAGTCAGTTACCACTGGGTACATATCCTAGAACATTCACTCTTCATATCCGCCTCTATCGTAATGTGGTGGCCTATTTGCAGTCAGGTGCAGTCTATCCCAAAGCTGCCTTACCCAATACAAATGTTATATCTTTTTGTTATGTCATTAGCTCAAATTATAGTATTTGGGATAATCACCTTCGCTAGAGAACCAATTTATCAGCACTACATTGATGCTCCGCGAATTTGGAATATAAGTCCACTTGTAGATCAGCAACTTGGGGGAATTCTAATGAAAGTGGGAAGTGGATTCCTTTTCCTCCTCTTGATGATAATCGCTTTCTTCAAATGGTTCGACGAAGATTCCAATTCCGAGGAAACAGCGTATAATAAGCCAGATTCTACAGAACGGGAGTTGTAATGAACAAAGTCACCTTAGCTCTAGTGGTGCCCTTAGCCTCTTTCGCCATGATAGCAGTGTTTGCCATAACCCTTGGCTTCACTTTCTACCAAATCCATCACCACACCAGTTTGGGCATTATTGGAGTTATCGCCATTGGGCTAGCACTATTAATCCTCACCCCTTTAGTAGCCTTTCTTCTTGAAAAAAAGACTTCTCCATAAAAGCTTTGTTGCTCAGGGACCAATATTCCCATCCCAATAACAAAAGTCTTTATTTTCTCACTCTACTGTTGTTAGTGGCTTTCTCACTTGCTTATCTACTTGGATGTAACTCGCCAAATAACTCAAATTTATACGGAACCGCTCTCAACAATCATGATGGATCAAGATTCTCCCTTCTTGATGAGAACGATTTTGAAGTAACAGACCAGACCCATATAGGCCAGGTGCATTTGATCACCTTTTTATTTGCAAATTGCACCAGTCTTTGCCCATTGGTAACATCAAGCATTAAGCAATCCCTAGAAAAGTCAGAAGGCACACGAAACACCCCTGTCCTAATAATTTCGGTCGACCCAAAGGGAGACACCATTGAATCCAGAACTGCATTCAAAAATAGATGGAACCTTTCGTCTAACTGGCATTATCTCAATGGAAATGAAAAGGAATTAGAGACTATTTGGAGGAATTTTTACCTAAATCCACAAGAATCTGCTATTAAATCCCTTAACATGCAAGTCGACAGAAAGTACGACATTGTACATTCATCCCCTGTTTACATAGTAAATGACGAAGGCCGACCGGCAGTGGTACACACGACCCCAATAGATCCTGATCATTTATACAAGGATATTATTCGAATTTCAAAACGTTGAAGGTAGGCCCACCAACTTAGTTAGCTAGGCAGCCTCGAGGGCAATTTTAGCGCTTTCTACGACACCAGTGAACGATTCTGGGTTACTAACGGCCATCTCGGCCAGCATTTTGCGATTGATATCGATACCGGCCAATCTTAGTCCGTGAATCAATTTACTGTATGTGATTTCATTTGATCGGGCTGCTGCATTTATCCTGATATTCCATAAACGCCGCATATCTCCCTTTTTCTTCTTTCTATGTTCATACGAATATTGCAAGGCATGTATCATCGATTCATGTGCACGCCTATAAAGAGTATGGCGAACACCTTGATGACCTTTAGTCATATTCAATATTTTTTTATGTCTACGGCGTCTTGTTACACCGGTCCTAACTCTAGTCACCTAAAGATCTCCTGTCTAAAATTACGATTATTTACTGTACGGAAGCAGCTTCTTAATTCGAGGTACATCGGATTCACTAACAGGCAATGTCCCAGAGTACAATCTTTTCACACTTTTTGGCTTTTTCCTGCGCAGGTGACTTCTTAGGCCCTTCATCCTCATCAGCTTTCCTGACCCCGTCACTTTAAAACGCCTCTTTGCACCTTTATGGGTTTTAAGTTTTGGCACTTTCTGGTTCCTTGTTATTTTTATTCTTTAAAGACGGACCAGGGGCCAAAATCATAGCTAAAAACCTGCCTTCAAAAGAAGGTGCCTTTTCCAGCAATGCGTCTTCTTGCAAATCTTCTGCCACATTTTTGAGCAACGCCATACCTATTTGAGGGTGTTGTACCTCTCGCCCCCGAAACATAACCGAAACTCGCACCTTAGAGCCCTCAGTTAGCAGTCTTTTCACTAATCTAGTTTTTGCTTCCCTGTCATGTTCGCCAATTCGGGTCTTCATCCGCACTTCTCGCACGGAGTTATTAGATTTGGTTTTGGAGGCTTTTCTGGCTTCACGTTCTTTACGAGTAGCTTCATACCTGAATTTCCCGTAATTCAACAATCGACAAACTGGAGGATTGGCTGATGATGCCACCTCCACGAGATCCAGGCCCCTCTCTATCGCCATTTCCAGTGCCTTGTCGGTAGTCAACTCACCCAGTTGATTCCCTTTGTCATCAACAACCAGCACAGCAGGAGCAGTTATTTGATCGTTAACCCGATAATTTTTAGGTATGCCACTTCCCCTTTTACAAAATAAATAGTCCAGTGAATATAGCACACCCAGGGTAGGTGATCAACAAAAATAGGTACACGGTCTGTTAGGTGATTTTATCCTCCACCTCAGAAGAAATCCTTTTTTTCATTTCCTTTAAGGAAAGGGGCCCTAAGTCCTCTCCTGATCTCAACCTCACACCAACAGTTTCGGATTCTAGCTCCCTGTCCCCCACTATAAACATATAGGGAACTTTAGCGATTTGGGCATCGCGAACCTTAGCATTCATTCGTTCACTTCGAGTATCTATGCCGGACCTTATTCCGCTTTCTGACAATTCGTTGTACAGGGAGGTAGCATACTCAATATGTCTATCAGCGATTGGGATGATTTGGACTTGTGTTGGTGCCAGCCAGGTAGGGAAAGCTCCCCCATAATGTTCAATCAATATTCCCATAAATCTTTCCAAGGAGCCAAAAATCGCTCTATGCACCATAAAAGGTTGATGGGAACCACCGTCCTCTCCTATGTAAGTTAGCCCAAATCGTTCAGGTAAATTAAAATCAAATTGGACCGTAGTACACTGCCAAGATCTACCTATCGCATCTCTAATATTTACATCGATTTTAGGCCCATAGAAGGCTCCTCCAGCCTCTTCAATTTGATACTCTAACCCCCTAGAATCCAAGGTCTTCATAAGAGATTTTTCTGCCAATCGCCATTGCTCATCGGACCCCACTGCCTTATCAGGCTTAGTCGACAAACTCATCGTGAAATCATCAAACCCAAAGGCTTCCATTAAATCGAATGTGAGGTCCAAAACACCGTCTATTTCTTTTCCGATCTGATCTGGGGTACAGAATATATGTGCATCGTCTTGGGTAAATCCCCTAACACGAAGCATTCCATGAAGTGTACCTCCTCTTTCATAGCGATAAACCGTGCCTAGTTCACCTATTTTCATTGGTAAATCACGATAACTTCGTAAAGAGGATTTGTAATACATAATGTGGAAAGGGCAATTCATTGGTTTTAAATAGTAATTTTGTCCATCTGTTTCAGAAGGAGGGAACATGTTTTCTTGAAAAAAATCTAGATGGCCACTCGTTTGCCACAAATTTTCCCGTCCAATGTTTGGCGTATATATAAGATCGTAGCCTCTCTTATAATGCTCTTTACGCCAGAAATCTTCAAAAATACTTCTTACTCTTGCTCCCTTTGGATGCCAAATTATCAAGCCAGGCCCAGTTTCCTCGTGGATGGAAAATAAGTCTAATTCTTTTCCTAACGTCCTATGGTCTCTACGCTGCGCCTCCTTAAGCCTCTCAAGGTGTTCATCCAAAGTACCCTGACTTTCAAATGCTGTCCCATATATCCTTTGCAGCATCTGCCGGTTCTCATCGCCCCTCCAGTATGCTCCAGCCACAGTCAAGAGCTTAAAAGCAGGTATTTTACCCGTAGATTCCACATGAGGCCCTGCACATAAATCTTCAAATTCTCCATGGCGAAACGTGCTAATTACCTCATGTTTCGGAATATCAGAAATCACCTCTAATTTGAGAGGTTCTAACTGATTCATAACCGATATTTCCTCTCTGGTATATTCAGCATAAATGAAAGGTAAATCCTGGGATATCACTTTTTTCATAGCGACTTCTATTTTTTCCAGATCTTCATCAGAAAAAGGGGTGTCAACCATAAAATCATAATAGAATCCATCCTCAGTAGGAGGCCCTATGGCAAGTTTTGCCTCAGGATAAAGTTGCGTGACAACATCTGCCATCACATGGGCAGCGGAATGTCTAATCCTTTCTCTCAAATTTTTCAGTTCTTCAGAATTCATGCATACACCTAATCAAATTTTATCTAGCGCCACTATTAGTTTTCATCAAATAAAAATTTCTTTGACTAAAATAACAGTACCAGCACATATAACTATACCGAGGATCAACCTTCGGTAGTAGCTTTGATTGATTTTTTTCACAAGCATAGAACCAATCAAAAAACCAAGTAGGGCAGGGAAAATACTTACACCAGTTAGTATCAATCGTTCCGAATCAAACATACCGGTTATAAAATAACCAATTACAGCGGTTGTCTCAATGAATAAATAATAATATGGAAGCGAGCCTCGAATTGAGTCCCTATCCCATTCCCGTGACAGAGCTGCAATTGCCATGATGGGGCCTCCTATCCCTGTCGAAGTAATCATCGCACTTACCAAAAAAGCAGCTCCCCACAAGGTAAATTTATGTCTAACAGCCGCTATAGTCGGATTTAGGGCCATAACAAGCCCCAAAAAAATGATTAAAAGAGCAATCGAAACTCTGAGGGCCGAAGGATTGGAATTGGAAAGAATGTATAGCCCTACAGGAACCCCCATCATTCCAAAAATAACTGGGACAGTCATTTCTCGGTAATTTATATGCCGCCTATTTTGATAAATCATTAAAACGAAGATAAGCAACGAAACTGTATTAATGATGATAACGGTGGACTGCGGGTCCACCGTAAGCAACATGATAGGGGACGACCCAATAGCTATACCAAATCCTGCTATCACCAAAACCAGACTACCCACAAATATGGCCAAAACCGTTAGCAATATGTCCGCAGCTAAAGAATCCATCTCTATTATGGAACTCTCATAAATTCTGGATCGGGTTTAATTAGGCTCACAGGAATAACATTCTCAGCGTTTTCTCCCATCTGCCAATTTATTTCGAATTGAGGTGAACCAGTCGATGATAGGTACTGTAGTTCGATCCTAGCTTTCCCACTGTGGATACTTATTTCTTCTGATTGAGCGAATTCGCTACCCCAAGTGGTTTCAGTGACCAAAACATCATTCACAAACAGTTTCATAGCACCGTTTCCTGTTAAAGAAAACTTGTATGCTGCTGATATTGGTATTTCCAAAAATCCCGCCCATATGGCTTCATAGGGACCTTCGATTGGCGGGTCGTAGTAAAAGGTATCAGCAGTGAGTCCTACATGTGAAATTAGAGGTTCAGATTCCTGATAAAACACTCCAGCCAATCCCATCGGGGATCTCTCACCTGAGAAAAGTAGTGCCGAAGGTATAGCTTCCATTATACCTCCGTCCCGGCTCCATAATAACTCAGTAAAACCTGATTCAGAATGCGCAGTCCCTTCAAGTGTTACTGAGTGCAACCCTACCCCTAATTTAATACCCTTCCCGTCTTCCTGAATTGAAATATCATCCAGAAATAGCTGTCCATCGCCCGACACTTTGAATCGGTAAAAGCCCGGTTGGCGCACATGTAAATTACTTTGGAAAACAAAATCTGCCGGAAGATCTATCCCGGATAAATCTTTAAACCACGAGGATGAAAAAGTATTGAATTTATCGGTTTTTATAAGGGCACCTTCTCGCTTAAAGTTAACCTCCACTCCGAGACTATCGGTTAACTGCTGCTTATTTATTAAGACCTCGTACAAAATTGGATCGCCTCCATGAGGAGCCATAATTTCCCTAAATTTGGCAGACGGGTAGTACCCGGCCAGCAGGTCATAAATACCAGCCTCACGGGGCTCTAAATAAATTGCCGCCCCATGTAGAACCCGATCAGGGGAAATAGGTAAATCCCTTGGAGCAAACAGGGGCTCATAATAAACATTTCCAGAAACTACAGAAGCGGTGAGGCTATAAAGAAATTGCCTAGATGAAAACAGGGTATACCCATTCTGAGATTGTTTAACCATTTCTTTTGCCATCAGGGTCTCGGAGGTAGAAAAATCGGCAAAGACGTCAGGATGTGATGCTTGTTTGCCGAAATATGTACTCACATTGAAATAGCCTATAACCCCAAACAATATAACAATAGAAAACAAACCTCCTTTACGAAAGATTCCTCTAGTGTTTAAGTTAAAAAGGCGCGACAAATATACCAACGGCACAATGCTTATAATCAGAACCGCCGGTATAACTCCTATTGATCGCAATGATTGAGGTGACTCCCAAGGAACTGAAAATATCCCTGGCGCCAACATTACAAAAACCCAGCAAGGAAATAATAGGAACAGGGGCCGTCTCCACTGGGCCAAAATAAGAATTAGTCCGGCTATAAACAATGTACCTGTAACATCATCCAACATAGGCTCAAAAGGTAAGTTATGCCTCGGGTTTGGGTCTCCTGAAATGTGGAACATTAATAGGTGTTCGACAATATTTTCCCATATGGCTTTAACCGAACTCACATCTGAAAGATGATTTAGTATGAATGTCTCTTCAGTGCGTTTGAAAAATATGCCTGGGTTTCTGAGGGAATACTGTATTAAGGGAACTGTACTGATAATTGAGGCAAAAGCCATACTCATTAAACAGTCAACTAACTTCCTCCAACCTGGAAACCCAGAGCAAATTCTCAATCCCACACCAATCAGAATAACTACGGGAAACAACCGAAACGGAGCATAAAACCACATTCCTATCCCAAGGGCCAGCCCCGTCCAAAAGAACCAAAAAGGGCTCCATCTAACTAAGGATCTCCATAGTAAGAATCCTGTTAGTGCAGAAAACACCGCGGCAGTTATCCCGTGCATACCAATCCGACCCCAATTCAGACTCCATCTCATAATGGAAACCAAAAAAGCCCCGCCGAGTCCCCAAAAGGTACCGAATATATCTTTAGCAAAATAGAACATAGCCAATATGAGAATTAAAGAAAACCCTGCCGATACAAGTCGACCATTCAGCCAGAGAACACCTGTCAATTCCTGCAACATCGCGACAGGAACCAAGAAAGCTGACGGAAGGTGTGTCGAAGGAACAAACACAGGGGTATTCATCGGTGAGGCATGTATCTGTCCGGCTCTGACTATGTTATCTGCCTCGTCATACCAAAGACCGGCAGGCAATTCACTTATGTTATAAACACGTAGGACAAACCCCAAAATCACTACGCCTGTTATTAAGAAGGTCGCGAGAACAGGGATGGTTAACCTGGAATTTATGAGGGGTTTAGAAGCCGCTAGCCTTGACCCTCTAAACAAGAAAGGTACGACCAATATAGCCAATATCGAAAACATGTAGCATGCCCAGCCAGCTCCATGGGCCGACCTGTCAAATAACATGAACCCAGATATCGATAAAATAGCTGAGACCACAACTAGAAACCATCCAACTGCTTTCTCGGTTAATCTCAGCCACAGAATTTTTGAAGATTCGCTGCCTAAACTAAAACCGGTACTTTGAGGGCAGTTACCTCTTCTTCTAATGGGAATTGAATATTTATTAGCGCTAATTAGAATAGCTATAATCCCGACAAAGAAGGTCGGGAGGGATATCAAATAAAGCCCATAATCCCAAAGCTTAACGCTGACAAAGATAAAAGCGAGACCACTCAGTATAGACAAAAGACGAACATTGCTCTCGTTTAATCTGTCGATGTGATACATGCCTTTATATCACGGGGTTACTAAAGATCCGTTTTGGACGATAGCATCAATCAAAGACTCATCTATTCCGAATTCTCTAAGAATTTCAAGGCTATGTTCCCCTAAAAGAGGGGTCGGTTTGACCTGAGTTATGGGCAAATCTGGAAATTGAATAAGGTTATGAGAAAAAGCATACTCACTTCCATCATGGAGTACACTTTTTGATATCATATCGTTTTGAATCGCCTGCTCATCCTTAAAAAAATCTAGTTCATAGCCGGTTATTGATTCAGCACAAGGTATACCGTTAGAACACATCAGTTCTAACCAGTATCTAGAATTATGAAGCTTTATGGCTTCTTCGAGCTGGGAACCTAATTCTGAGTGTTCATGTCGAGGACTTTTCCGCCCAAGACCTGTTAATCCCACCAGATCAAGCAAGGCATCCCCTGATACTGAACCCTCAGCACTCACATAAATCCAACCGTCACTAGTTTGATATAACCGGTGAAAATCACTAAGCCCATTCTGTGATTTATCGGATATTCTTCTTTGTACCTTATCTTTATAGCGAGAAAAATCGCCTTCCAAAAGTAAGCACCCAGCATTAAGTAAATTGGTGTTAACCACTTGACCAAGCCCACTCTTCTCTCTTGCGTAAAGAGCCATAACTGCACCCAGGGCTCCCATGCATCCAGCAGTATAATCCGTTGGGGCGAGAGGCCCGAGAAAAGATGGAGGATTACCCTGTCCACCTTGCGCAACTTGGAGACCCATCCAAGCCTGAGCTAGAGGATCGACCCCAGGTCTATTAGCAAAGGGGCCATCCCAACCAAATGCAGTTACGTGTACTTCTATTATTTTTGGATTGAATTTTCTTAAAGTCTCCGTATCCAATCCCATTCTACCCGTGGCACCAGGCCTTAGGTTCGCAACCATAACATCGCATGACCCGACAATATTCTGAAGAGCCTTCTGGGCAACCTCATTTTTAGCATCAATAGATATTGATCTTTTGTTAGCGTTTAAAGCATGAAAAGATCTTCCACTGGAGGGTCGTGAGATATCTCCGTACGGGGGTTCTATCTTAAGTACATCAGCTCCTAAATCAGCAAGTAGTCGTCCCATTGTAGGGCCTGCTATCACGTTCGTTATGTCAGCAACTTTGATTCCATTCAAAGGTAGCTTACTAAAGGACTGGTTCTCAGGATTGTTTTCAGTTTGCAGGGATTTTTTTATCGGGATATCACCACTGGAATTCAACACCCGCGGTCCCTTGATCGAACCTGGTGTATTAGAAAATTTTATAGGCAACCCATATTGGATCATTGAACCATAAATTGGATCAATTAATTCTTGGACCATTTGGTTATGTACAACTTGTTGATTTTCAATCGCCGCATCTGCTGTGGCAGCATGAGCAAATGGAACATCTACTGATTCGAATAATTCAGCCCATTCACGAGATGGCCTTGTTTTCATAACATTTTTCACTATCTCAAAAAGCTCAGCCCTGGCCTCTTCATCCACCGGGTTACGGCCGTCTCCATATCTTGGATTAGTCATAATATCTGCTATACCCATAACAGTGGCGGCAATATCTACGAACCCCCCGTGAATGCAGCCGAGCTGAAGCCACGCCCCATCTTGGCATTCATAGAGACTATAAAATGGCCCTCCGCCAACTGGGGTAACTTTGACAGGTCGTGGCCGGACTCTATCTCCGATGGCTTTCGGCATATACAAAAGACCAGCAGCCATTAATGATGTGTTAATCTTCAGCCCAGCACCATTCTCGAGGCGGTGAAGTAGCCCGCTCGTAAGGCCTAAAGCTGCCAGTAGACCGGCTCCAACGTCTATGACAGGATGCGCGACATGAGTTGAACCTTCTTCAAACCCTGGCATCCTATCCAAAATACCTGTTCTAGCTTTGATCAAGTCAGTTATAGCTGAATCATTCTTTAAAGGTCCATTTTGACCGTAAGGGGTAATCGAACAATGTAATAATCCAGGATTCACTTTTCTCAAAGTTTGAAACCCGATCTTTTTTTGCAATGGGTCTGACGGGAGTAAATCCTCGATTAAAACATCAGACTTCTGAACAAGTTTCTCAAACAATGCATACTGCGTATTTAGATCCAAACCGTGGAGTTCTTTTCCCCTGTCTAAAGTAGCAAATTCCGGATCATTCCGGTTGATATTTTGCTTTGCAGGCACCCTAAAAACTCTAGCTCCATTATCACTCAAAAACATTGAGCAAATAGATCCTGCCTTGCCAGATGTGGTGTCAATAACATTAATTCCGTCGAATACTTCCATAATTTACTAAATTTCTCCGCAATTAAGGGATGTTTGAAAAACATTTTAAACAAAAAAACCCTGGGTTGGATCGAAATCTAACCCAGGGTTTTTTAAAATTCAAAACCTATTAAAGTCTAGGCAACAGGGGCTGCTAATTTTTCCCTAATAACTGCCCTCAGTTCTTTTACTCTCGGTAAATTCGGAAACACACCATCTTCCTCTGCCTTATCAAATATCTTCTCTCCATCAGCAAATACCTGATAGATCCCACCCGTTCCTGGTGTGATTCTTATAGCAATATCTTTCCCTGCTTCAGCGAAAAACTCGTTGGCCATCCAGGCCGCCATTCCGTGATGCGCTCAAGGCACACAATAGATTATTTCTACCTCAAATTTTCCTTCACCTGCCATGTTATCCTCCTTTTAAACGTCGCGGTGTTTCATTAGCTAACCGTGCCTAAATTATCACAAATTCGAGTGATGGGTCAACAAGGTTTGTAACAGCGGAATGCCCAACAAAAGTTAAAATTCCATATCCATTCCCATGTCAACTACCTCTCCCTTCCTTGTTTTTGATGAATCTAAGGCATTTTTAAACTCTAAATATAACTCATACTCACTTTGTTTATCCAAGTTTTTCATGTTCATTAGATTATCCTTGAATTCTTCCACCAAGTTATGTTCTGTCCTCCCTTCAGGCATGTCGAAGAAGTCTCGATCAAATACCGGCACTTTTCCGCTTCTAAAATACCCTTTATTTTCGAGTTCATACGATTCAAGGTCATCCGTTCCTTTTCCTAACACTTCCCCCGTTTCTACATAATGTTCCATCACGGGTTGCATCCCATATTTTTGAATTGGACAAACTTTCATACATATTCCACAACCTGAATAACGAGCCATTACCGGGCGACAACGCTTAGCAATTAATTTATTTTTTTCGACTCCCCGAAACCAAACCCTTTGTGATTGAATTGCCTTGCCTGGACATCGCATAAAGCAAACTTGGCAAAGTTCGCAAAATTTATACATGCCGTAATCAATTGGTGAATCATAGTCAAGGTGTGCATCAGTAATTATCAACTGTAACCTGGCACGAGATCCAAAGTGTGGAGAAAGCAGCTGGCCGTTTACCCCCAACTGACCCAACCCGGCCTCTACGAACATAGGTATCATGGGTCCAAAATGCCATGCAGGCCCAGATATTTGGGCGCTGAAACCTAATTCATTAATAAAATATGCCAGTTTTAAAGAGAGGTCAGCTTGGGTTAAATAAGCATCACCTTGTGCAATCTCTGAGGAGTAGGAAGGTATATTTTGAGTTTCAATATATTCTTGCTCATATGCTAAACATATAACATTAGGAAGATCATTCCGAACAAAGCTCTTCCGACTCTGATAAATATATCTTCGGTCAAACTTGGTAAACCCTATCTCGCTATATCCAAGTTCTTTTGCCTTATCACGGATTACCTTAGTGGCGTTTTCTGTCTGTGAAGAAACATTAGGAACACGTTCCCCCGATCTCTTGATTTTGTTTATCCACGGGGTTATTTTTTTTTGATAATCTCTGTAAAGTTCCTCAGTTTCGGGGGTATGCTCGGCTCTTTCTTTCTGGGCCCATACCGCCGAAGCACTTTGCGTTATTGAAAAACTTTCCAAAGGAAATTCTCTGCTGTAATAAGATACCTCCGTGTCTCTCTGCGGCACTCCGTCTACCTTAAGAAGATCTGCTGCAATAGGAATCTCAATGTCAGGACCCCCAAATTTAAGACTCGCTCGCCTTATGATTTTGCCTACCTTGCGTTTTGCCAAACCGTAAAACCTCAACTGCGAATATGCCGAATATTGATGCGAGAAAGATTATAAACCAAGTTTCCTTTCTTACATCCTGTGTTGTGGTGAAAATGCAAATGGCATTATCCTAATATCAATATAAAAACGGGGTGAAGCTTGACTCAAGGCCTGAAGATAGACAAAGTTGGGGTATATGGGGACAAAATTTTGATCAGGTGGAATGACGGCCACGAAAGCACATATGGTGCCAAAGAAATAAGAATCAGCTGCCAGTGTGCGGAATGTGTTGAAGAGTGGAGTAAAAGGCAATTGCTAGACCCAGCCACCGTACCTTCAGACCTGATAGCAGAGGACCATTTAATGGTCGGTAATTATGCAATCCAATTTTTGTGGAGTGACGCGCACTATACAGGTATTTTTCCTTTTGACACTTTGAGAAAATTGTGCCCTTGCGCTAGCTGCACCTAATTCCCTCTTAAATAGAAAACTGCAAAACGGTTCCTACACGGAAGGGAATATCTTTTTAACAAAGAAAAGGGAGAGTTATGAATAGGCCCACCCTTTTCTTTGTCACCGCTTAGACTGGTTTGAATTTAGGAAGAGCTAGTTCGTCTGTTATGTCTTCAAAAACAACTTCCAACGCCATACCAATTTGTAAATTCTCTGGCGTAGGGTCTTCGATGACAATATTAGTGGCCATCTTGGGTCCTTCCTCCAATTCAACTACTGCCGTCACGAAAGGAACATCGTCAACAAACCCTGGGTGAGGAGCTCTTTGCACTATTCCATAAGTAAACAAAGTAGCCTTACCTGAAGCTTGTATCCAGTCTGTATCCCTCGAGAAGCAGCAGGGAGAAATATCTCGCGGATAGAAATAGGCATTCCCGCAAGACTTACAGTTCCTCAACCATAATTCGCCTTGTTTTGCCTTTTGCCAATAAACATCCGATTCCCCTTGAGGTACCGGTAATGGTTTGTTATAAGCCATGTGTATACTCCTTAGATTAATCTACTGCCAGAACAGTAGTGCCGGTGGAAGACAGTGACCCTCCGGTTCCGTTGATCAGACACAATTTTGGATCGTCCAACTGTCTATCCCCACACTCCCCTCTTAGCTGCCTGACTGCTTCCAAAACTAGGAACATTCCATACATACCGGAGTGCGTGTAGGATAGCCCACCTCCTGATGTGTTCATGGCAAAATCCCCGCCTGGAGCTGTTCTTTGATTAGCCACAAAATCAGGGCCTTCCCCAGGTTCGCAAAACCCAAGGCTTTCCAAAGTGGCGAGTACAGTATAAGTAAAAGAGTCATAAATCATCGCGAGATCAATATCGTCGTGAGTAACCCCAGATCTTTCTAATGCCAGTGGTCCAGTGTTTTTTGCAACCGTACGTGTGAGATCCGGCATTTGGCTGATCATATTGTGGTCGTGCGACTCTGCTGCACCCAAAACCCATACAGGCTTTTTCTTGGCATCGCGAGCTCTTTCAGCTGATGTGATCACATATGCCCCTCCGGCATCTGTCACTAAACAGCAATCAAAAAGATGGAATGGCCAAGATATCCATCGTGAATTATGGTAATCATCAAAGGACATGTCATCTTTCATATAGGCCTTTGGGTTTAGCTGTGCCCACTTACGGGTAGCTACTGCAATCTCTGCCATGGCCTGACGGGTTTTATCTTCCCCATACACATGCATATATCTTCTGGCTGCCATAGCATAGTTAATCGGTGCCCCTAGAAATCCGTACGGTGTTTCGAACTGTGAACCAGGGTCAGCGGCGTCACCACCTGGTCGACTCCTTCTACTTCGGCCTGCCTCGCCGTGGGTAACGAGTGCTACATCGCAATATCCAGCATTAATAGCAGCCATAGCATGAGCGATATGAATTATAAATGACGAACCCCCAACAGCGGTGGTATCTGTAAAACTCGGCTCAATACCCAAATATTCGGCCAAATTCAACGTAGATGTGCCCGCAGTAAAAAGCCCATTCACATCTTTCATAGACATGCCTGCGTCTTCCAAAGCATTGTAGGCTGCCTCAGCATGGTGAGTTAGATTCGATTTATCGGGAACTTTTCCAATTTCATCGGACTCATCTACTCCGACTATAGCAACCGTCTTTCTTAAATCGGTCATTAATTTCGTACCTCCCTATTTAGATACAATTTAGCGAACGGTACTTAGCAATCAAATAGCTGATTCGCAAAGTCCACGAGGAAGAATACATGTAATTTCCTATATACACAAACTCACCAAAAACAGGTTTACCAATTAGTGAAAGACCCGTCGTTTCTCCTGAGTTGTGGAGGCCATCCTGTAGGATCCACTATACGATCCAAAGCTAATTCCTCATTGAAGTCCACCCCCATTCCCGGCTCATCAGGGCACCAAGCGTAACCGTCTTCCCATTCAATTTGTTTAGGAAATAAGTCAGTCGCATAAGATCCAGGTCTCCTAGGCATTTCTTGTACGCCTACGTTGGTTGAGGCCATGCATAAAGCAACACAAGCCGCTGCGCTCACAGGGCCCAAAGGATTATGAGGCACAATATCAATGTAGTGTGTTTCAGCCCAGTGAGTTATCTTGAGAGCTTCAGTAATGCCGCCGACAATGCATAGGTCTATTCGAGCATAATTTACCAGCTCTTCCTCAATCACTTCCCTAAATGGCCATTTAGTGGCCCATTGCTCCCCCGCCGCGATTGGTAAGGATGTATGTCTTGCTAAGGTCCGATAGCTAGATGGGTTTTCTGACCTTAAGGGGTCCTCTATGAAAAATGGCCTATAGGGCTCCACCGCTTTACAAAGTGCTACTGCATGGGCTGTATCTAATCTGGTGTGGACATCAAAACATATCTGGATATCGGGACCGACAGCTTCCCTTATGGTAGCGATTTGTTGTTCAGCTATGCGAATCGACTCAACTGGTTCCAAGGTATTTAAATTGTCTACATAAACAGCTGACGGGCCGGTCTCAGGTTGATGCCAACGAACAAATTTCCACCCGGCATCAATGTGACTTTTGCAGTTTTCCAATAATTCCGACATTGTGTCTCCTTGAGTATGTGGATAGCAGATCACTTTATCTCTTACCGGGCCACCAAGGAGTTTGTATAGGGGCATATCGAGAGCCTTAGCCTTGATATCCCACAATCCGATATCAATTGCACTAATTGCACACGAATATACTTTATCAGCAGGGAAAAATCCTCCACGAAACATTTGTTGCCACATCTTTTCCGTGCTGAACGGATCTTCCCCTATAACCACTTGAGATAGATGCTCAACAGCCTTACCAATCGCGCCTCCCCAATTACGTATACCAACTTCTCCCAGACCATAAATTCCAGAGTCCGTCTCAACTTTTACTATGTAATACACCCTTCCATCTTCGTCGGCTATCGGGAAGTTTTTTATCTGAGTTACCTTCATTTAATCACCTCACTGAATCCAATAACTGTTCCATTTTTTTCCATATATCAGAGAACCATAGCGGGTACGGTATAACAGGGCAAAATATGGGTCAATTGCATGTAGATATCTGTAGAAAAAATGCTAGTATTTTTAGATGATCTCGTTATCAGAAAGAAAATTCCAATCAGCCCTCGATATGGCTGTGGCTGATCTGTCCGATGAGTTGAAAACGTGTCTTAAGGACATAGATATTATTGTCTCTGAGATAGCCGAGAAATCTGATCTTCTAGGTACCAATCTTGAAGAAGAGTTAGATTTGTTGAGTCTTTATGAGGCCGTACCTACATCCATTGCCTACCACAATGACACCAATTTAAGAGGGCAACTAACTCTATTTAAAATGGCTCTGGAGAAAATTTGTGAGGAAGAGTCCGACCTCGTGCCTCAACTAACAATCATCCTGGAAGAAGAATTAAGCTACAAGCCCACTCTTTAATAGTCACTAATTAAAAATACCGCTCCAACAATCCGACCTCAGTCCCTTAAAATTCTAGCATCACCAACACGCCTGGTGATTTGTTGCTGGTCCAGGTAATCCATAAACCCCAAAGCATATTTTCTGCTTGTGTGGAAAATATCTCGGAAATCACCAACCGTGATTTCCCCATGCTGTGATATGTAAGAACGAACCCCATCCAGCATCTCCTTAAATGCATCAGATGAGAAAACTATCCCATCACTCACTCTAACCAATTGTCCCTTATCAAGCAGGAAATTCAGAATATCTGCATCTATTTCTAAATCCGTCCGTGGTGAAAATTTGCCTTTAGATATATTTCCCACGTAGACCTCGGAAATTCGACTCTGTTCTTCGGTCAAGTGTGATTCATGACCTGTGAGAGCTATCAGGGAGGTAAAATCTCTCAACACCCTACTTTCTTCCAAAACATCCACAACCGCGTTAAAACTTCCTGGAGGCAAAGTCAATTTGTTTCTTAATTCTTCTCTGGGCATACCTTGCCTTAAAGGAAACTGTACATGAAACAAATTAAGGCTCTGTTTAATTAGGTAACCGATCTCTTCCCACCCTTTAAAGGTGAAAAAATATGATTTCTCAATATCTGGAGATGTAGACATTACAGCTTTCTCTGCTTTCAACAAATCTATGGTAAGAACTATCTCTTCTTCCTGCATTGTCGAGGATGAAAGTAGCGAATCTAAAGTAGATGGGACAGCAGATTCAATAATATTGAGGATTATTTGAGAAGGGGTGCCGAATTCCAGAGATTCGAGTTTTTGTAAGGTGGGAGGGTGTCTCCTCCTATGCCGTTTTGCTTGGGTATCGACAATACGCCCTCCACCAAGTGTAGTCATATTTGATCGAATAATGTAATGGTCACCTCTGAGAACTGGTAATGAATTTTCAGGTTTAAGTTGTGCCCATGTAGTGTTACCAGGTTGTACTTCCTCCTCCTCCAGCAACCTCAACCGGGCTACAACTTCGGAGCTTCCGGTATGCAAAGTAACGAACATGTTGTGACGTAATGGATTAGGTGCATCTTCAACAACATTTAGCCGAACATCAAAAGCCTCAGAGAGATCTATGAAATTTGGGAAACTCAAAACGTCTCCTCTGGTAATTTGTGTAGATTCTATTCCAGATAGGTTCGCAGCAACTCGTGTACCGGGGCCAAAGCTGGCTCCTGATTTACCATGAGACTGAAGACCTCTTATACGTGCCTTTAACCCAATGGGAATTATTTCTACTTCCTGGCCTACTGACAAAAAACCATCGATTAAAGTCCCTGTCACTACAGTACCAAATCCACTGATAGAGAAAGCTCTATCAATGGGTAATCTGGGTCTATTAAAATCCTTTTTTGCAGTAGTCTTATCCAAGGCGGAATCTATAGAATCCAAAAGATTGGAAATGCCTGAACCGGTAGTTGCCGAAGCGGATATTATTTCGGCCCCTTCCAAGGTAGTACCAGCCAACAATTCCTCTACCTCCCCATAGACCAGTTCCAGCCAATCTTCATCAACCAAATCTTCCTTAGTTACAACTACCACTCCATTGGTGACGCCTAACAAATGTAGAATTGCGAGATGCTCTCTAGTTTGCGGCATTACAGACTCATCTGCTGCTACAACGAGGAGAGCCATGTCAACACCACCCACCCCTGCCAACATATTGCTGACAAATTTTTCATGGCCGGGGACATCAACTATACTGACTTCTCTCCCAGACGGAAGCGTAATCCAGGCAAAGCCAATATCAATGGTCATGCCGCGATCCTTCTCCTCTTGAAATCTGTCAGGATCGATACCTGTCAGACATTCGACAAGCGTAGATTTCCCATGATCAACATGACCAGCAGTACCTATAACGTACACAACAAATCCTCAATTTACTGTCAAATACAATGCATGAATATTACAAATGAATATTACAATAGAATCGTATATAAATATGATGCTAAATTGATACAGCCATTGGGCTCTGCTAAGGTAGAGTTTGATTTGTATTTAAGAAGTGGGAGGAAAAATCATGAATGATGCGGTCATAGTGTCTGGAGCAAGGACTCCAGTTGGTAGATTCGGAGGAGCTTTCAAAGATGTTGGTGCACCAGATCTTGGATCCATTGCAATTAAAGCTGCTATTGAGAGAGCAGGCATATCCCCTGATATGGTAGATGAAGTCGTATTGGGAAACGCAATCCAAGCGGCTGAGGCCGGCTATGCTGCTCGTTTAGCTTCCTTAAAGGCAGGTATTCCTCATGATACACCCACTATTGCAGTTAATAGGCAATGCTCATCTGGACTCGAAGCAATAAACATGGCCGCCCAACTGGTGCGAACAGGGGAGGCGGACATCGTCGTAGCAGGTGGAACAGAAAACATGAGCCAAGTGCCCTACTTTATAGAATACAAAGCACGGTTCGACGGATTAAGAATGGGAAATTCCCAGCTAGTAGATGGACTTACTGAAGGGCTGGGATGTCCAGTGAATCGATATCACATGGGTGTCACGGCCGAAAATGTAGCAGAGCGATTTTCCGTGTCTCGGGAAGACCAGGACGAACTTGCTGTTATAAGCCACCAGCGCGCAAGCACTGCCATATCTCAGGGAAGATTCACCAATCAAATAACCACTGTATCCGTGCCTCAGAGAAGAGGAGACCCTATAGCTGTAATGGAAGATGAGGGACCTAGGGCAGATACAACCATAGAAGGTTTATCTAATTTGAGGCCTGTTTTCAAAAAAGATGGGACAGTCACCGCAGGTAATGCCTCTAGCATAAATGACGGATCTGCCGCTGTAGTAATGATGTCAGCTCAAAAAGCTGCAGATTTGGGGATAAAACCAAAAATGAAATGGCACACCAGGGGAATTGCGGGAGTAGAACCGGCAGTGATGGGTATTGGACCCGTTCCTGCCGTCCAAAAAGCTATGGGTAAATCAGGCATGACCGTAAATGACTTTGATGTAATTGAGCTTAATGAGGCCTTTGCATCTCAAGCTCTCTACTGCATTCGAGAACTAAACCTGGACATAGAAAAAACCAATGTGAATGGCAGCGGAATTAGTCTAGGCCACCCAGTTGGGGCCACTGGTGCAATCATGACGGTAAAACTAATGGAAGAAATGGAAAGATCCGACTCCACTACTGGCCTCGTGACAATGTGTGTTGGAGGTGGTCAGGGAGTAGCCACCATTTTTGAACGCTTAAATTAGAGGAGGATTTATTTGATGCCTATTAACACCGATGATCCTGGAGTAAGGACAGTTTTAGACAACATGGAGACTATCGTTGCTTCGGAAGGAGGGTCTCTAGATTTGGTATCACTTAATGAAAATCAACTTACAGTCAAATATAACAAAGGGACGAATGAGGAATGCCCTGAATGCGTGCCGGATCACGATATGGTCAAAATGATGATCGAAAGTTCTCTCACCATTTATGCCCCTCACATATCGCTTACAGATTTGGTATAGGCTGTCGGGGCAACATATCCAGATATTTCAACCCTGACCCTGTATTTAATAAAAGGGTTTTTTCAGATGGGTCGATGGAACCGTTTTCTATCAATTTTTTTGCCCCACATGCAGTAGCAGCTCCCTCGGGGCAAACAAAAAAACCTTCAAGTTTACCGATAAGATCAGTCATATCAGTCATTTCATCATCTGAGACTGTAATAGCCGATCCCCCGCTCTCCCTGATTGCCTTTAAAATGAGGTAATCCCCAATAGCACTTGGCACCCTAATACCAGCCGCTAGAGTAGTGGCGTTTTCCCAAGGTTGTGCAAACTCATCCCCATTCTCAAATGCTCTAACTATTGGGGCACAATTTTCAGCCTGCACAGCAAACATTTTTGGTCGTTTCGACGAGATCCATTCCAATTCTTCCATTTCTTGAAAGGCCTTCCACATTCCGACAATTCCCGTTCCCCCTCCTGTTGGATAAATAATGTTATCTGGCAGTTCCCAACCCAACTGTTCAGCAATTTCGTATCCCATTGTTTTCTTTCCTTCCACTCTGTAAGGCTCCTGTAAAGTGGAAACATCAAATAGGCCAATTTCTGCAGCTTTTTCCCTTGAAATCACACCTGCATCACTTATCAAACCGTCTATCAAAAACAAATTACCACCTGAAACGGATACTTCTTTTTGGTTTGCTTCGGGAGCATCCTGCGGCATAAACACAAAAGCCTCCATCCCTGCCCTAGCAGCATATGAAGCCATTGCACCCGCAGCATTTCCCGCTGATGGCATTGTTAATTTTCTTAACCCTAATTCTTTTGCCTTAGAAACAGCAGCTGACAATCCTCTTGCTTTAAATGACGCTGTCGGATTTAGCCCTTCATCTTTCAACATTAGTGATTCGGACCCCAGTTCCGGCCCCAATCTTCTGGTTTCAAAAATGGGAGTGAAACCTTCGCCTAAAGTCACAATATTAGACTCGTCACGTACCGGCAACATCTCAAAATATCTCCACATATTAGGGGCTCTTGCAGAAAGCATATCTTTTGTAAAATATTTGGAAGCCTCCTTTATGTCGTATCTTGGATAAAGTACTTTCCCGCATTTCTCACAAAGTCTCCTAGGTTGATCGGCTGAGAATATTTCAGTGCAATATGTACATTCTAAATTTTTAAGGTAGCTGTGCATTTTTGATAACCTCTTCGAAATAATTAATGTCCAGTTCACTTAATAACAAGACGAAAGTATGATACAACGGTCAAGGAAACCGGTGAACTATTTAAAAAATATGAAACTGACAGGAAAATGTTTTAGGTTTCTAGGAGAACCAAAAAATGGCTGATTATGACGTAATAATAATTGGGGGGGGCACCGCCGGATTTAGCGCAGGAATGTACTCCTCTAGATTAGGTATGAAGACATTATTAGTTGAAAGGCTGATTCCTGGTGGGCAAATTATTAATGTCGAACGAATAGAGGATTATCCTGGATTACCTGATGGAATAAGCGGGGCCGATTTTTCCAGTAAAGTTCAAGAGCAGGCCATTGTCTCAGGGACTGAATTTGCCATGTCTGAAGTAATGGGAATTAGGAAATCTGGGCATGAATGGATTGTGGATACCTATGAAGGAGAGAAAATCTCAAAATCAATAATAGTAGCGGGTGGATCAACACTGAAAAAACTAAACGTGCCTGGTGAAAATGAGCTTGTAGGGGCTGGCGTCTCGTACTGTGCCACATGCGACGGAGCATTTTTCATTGACCAAAGAGTATGCGTGGTTGGTGGGGGAGATTCGGCTCTGCAAGAAGCCATAACACTGACAGGGTTTGCTTCAAAGGTAGATGTGTTTTGCCGGTCTAGCTGTCTTCACGCCCAGCAAACGTTGCAAGATCAAATTACTGGTCATGAGAAAATACAGGTTCATCTAAACGTTGAAGTACAAGAAATACACGGAGAGGGTGTGGTTGACGGAATTTCCCTACTGAAAACCCTCTCAGGAGAATCCACAAGAGTGAATCTCGACGGGGTTTTTATATTCGTGGGACTTACTCCCAGTACAGATTATCTCCGAAATCTTCTGGAAACCGATGAAAGTGGGCATATTAAGACTGATATAAATCTTCAAACATCTGAAAAAGGGATTTTTGCGGCAGGAGACATAAGAGCTAACTCCGCTTCCCAACTGATAAGCTCTGCCGGTGACGGAGCGACAGCAGCCATAAACGCCAAGAAGTACATCTCGAAGGGGAAAATGAGCTAATTCCGATGAAAAAAGTATTTCGGGAAATTCTATTCACGCCTAGTCACCCAAACGGTAAAGCAGATCTCGCATGAACTGGCTCCTGGTCATGATCGGAGGAAGTCTTGGTGCCGCCTGCCGGTACGGAATAGATCGTCTAGCGAACAACTATCTAGGATCCAGTCTGACAGGAACTTTTTCCGTCAACATAATAGGATCTTTGGCGCTTGGCTTTCTGGTAGGTTACGCTTTAGGTAAATCTAACTGGAATCAAGATTATTCACTTCTTCTGGGGGTTGGGTTTTGCGGATCATTCACCACCTTTTCGACCGTTACCGTTTCTAGCATACAGCTCATTTCTGATGGTAGCTATGGTAAAGCTGTAACCTATTTAACATTTAGTGTAGTCGTCGGGTTGCTGGCAGCCTTCCTAGGCATATGGATTGCAAAACAAACTATTTAGTTATCTTCTTTTCCTAAGACCTCAATCAAGTCCTTAACCTCGGCTGCTCGAGATGAAATTGGGGTGATTCTCCCATAGCAAACATCCATAAAAGCCTCTGTAATTCTTCGGACAGAATCAACCCCAAAAGACCTATATAAGGCTGGCTCAAATTCCTTTGGAGTGGAATTATGAGATCTATTCACGCCTTTTTGAGACCCTAAATACAACAGTCCATAATAGGATTGCAAAACGGTCTTACTCCCTGAATCCAGATGCCTTGGAATCTCAAACATATTTTCCTGTTTAGCTAACCGCCGTCTCAAGAGCAACCTCTTAGCAATTTCGAGCAAATCCGTCATAGAATCTTCAGAACCTTCAATCTTAGATTTGATACCATCATCGACTATATTTTTTGGCCTATTGATCCTTCTGAAGGCAATTCCTAGGCCAAATAGCAAGCCGCTTACCAATATAAAGATGGCAAAATATTCAAAATATTGCATGAATACTGAAGGTTCTTCTGATCCTGGGGTATTAATCAGCTCTTCCAGTACATTACCCATACCGGTAAAAGATTCCCGTTCTGGAACTGGTCGATCGGGAGTAAGGGCATCTCCGAAAATCCAACTAAACAATCGGGCCACGAACTGAATTGCATAAATAATAGGTATTGCAACAAGATAAACTATTGCCATGGCAATCCAACTTATCAGTGTCGTTATGGGTGAGGAAATAGTCCCGAGGAAATCTTTGCTAAAGGAGGCAAAAAGTAACCCCGACAAAACGATCATTCCCACAGGGACTGACACCACTCGAAGCCACCGTAAAGTGACAACTCCACTATTAGAAGAAGGTTTTAGGCGTCCTATAGCCAGACCTGATAAAGTCGAGGCGAAGAACAGATACATTAGTGTCGACATGTACAAATCAGCCCCATTAAAAATATCAATTGTGACAGTAAATGCCATTACTATAATTCCAATTCTAAAGGTGGAAGATAATGCTTCCAGAGGGAAATCAGTTGAGCCTGCGAGCCCACCTTTTACCCACATGAACACACTCATAAAAGCGGCCAAAACTATAGTTAGGCCAACCTCTCCTTCCTCATAAACCCATTGGTCCAGGTCAAAAATCCAATACAATGAAATAGTTTCTTGTGAAGGTAAATTGGCATATCCTACAATGAAATAGCAGAGGATCGCTCCAACGAACGTTTGAAAACAGATTGCGAGTGAGACTTTTATATTCCAAGCATTAAATAGCCTGGATAAATATAGGGATACTGCATATAAAGCAACACATCCTCCATATGATATAGGGCTCCGCCCAAGGGAAATTAATATCCCAACAACGGCATAGATCGAATAAATCCATACTGTTTCAGACAATATTAGACATAGTGCGATAGTTTTAGATTGGTTTGAATTCACCTTTCGACTCCATCCGACTAAAATGGGCTCCTAGCTCATATTTCAAAATATAGTCCGCTGTACTATATGACGGCTCATCAGCGACGTTAATCAGAATTACCCCACATCCAAATTTTGCTATATTTCTTAGAGAATCCAATAATTGATCAGTAATGAAGGATGTGACGACAACTACGGTAGATCCAAAAGGGAAATTTTTGTACCACTTATTAAGATTTTCTGACATAGGTCCAGATGAAATAGGACCTATAGTAGCCAAGGTTTCCAATATTAACCTTAGTTGATCTTCCGATTGTGAAGCGGGTATTCTCATTGGCAAGTCAGACAATACAGGGGTGCCGTTTGAAAAAAACCCGAGATTGAATCCTTCCTCACTGCAATAGCTTGCGATGGAAGCAGAAGCAGCCACAACCCTCTCTAAATTAACTGCTGAGTACCCTTCCCATACCTTTGAAGATGTCTCTACAGAAACAGCCAAAATCACGTCACTTTTGCTTGTAGATTCAAATGTTTTAACCATTAGTTCAGATTTTTTTGCTGTATATTTCCAATCGACTGTATTCAGGGGATCTCCTTTTTCATAAGTTCTGATTCCTCTGTTCCAAGATATATCTCGATAAATATTTAGGCCCGTGATTTTCTCTCCTAAAGGCCTTGATTCTGGTATCCCTAGATCTGGAAGGTTTAAAATTTGCGGATAGACCAATATGTAATCGCGAGTCGAGATTGTTTTTTTACTATCGAATAATCCAAAGATATCGCCACCAGAAATATTCACTGACCCAAGCCTATGAAACCCTCTTCTTTTTGCCTGCACAGAATATTTCCAAGCGATTTTTTGATAGGCGGATACAGAAGCAGAATGCATCATCGACACAGCATCGAGGCTTGAGCTTGGCCTGATATCAGGTCCGTTAAGATTTAAAGCGCTTGGAATGTCATCAACGGTATCTATTCTTGGCAAAGGTATCGGCTTTTTATTGTGGAGCTCTACAGAGAAAGGAACAGTGTCTCCAATAAAAACTCTCTTTTGGGGTATCACACGGATATATTCGACATTTTCAAGCGATACCTTGTTCCAAAGCCATGCAATCAAAACGACTACTAGGCTCATAACAGATAGGCCTAGGATCAAACCTTGACCTGAAAATATGCCGATAATTACCAAGGCGATAATTATTAATACCCAACAGTCATTCCAAAAATTTTTTACCATAACTATGCCTAGAGGGCTTCTATTGGGACAGTAATTTCAGAGATTATTTCTTCAAGTATTTCAGGTGCCCCGAATCCTCTCAATCTAGCATTAGATGTCGGTATAATTCGATGCGATAACACTGGATCTATAAGGCTTTTTACATCATCCGGAGTAACGTATCCTCTTCCATTTAGGGCCGCTTTAGCCTGGCTACAGCGGTAAAGGCCCAAAGAGCCTCTAGGGCTTGACCCTAAATCCAATTTGTCATTTCCTCGCGTGGAACGCACAATCGTAATAATATAATCACGTATACTCCGTTCCACTGTTACTTCTGAGGAAAACCTTTGCAGATTTTTTATCATCTCAGGATTCACCACTGAAGCTAGCTGCTCATGAGAATCTTCCTTCCGAAAGCGCCCTATGATGTCTGCTTCTTCCTGCTCCGTTGGATATCCAAGAGATATTTTCATCAAAAACCTGTCCAGTTGAGCCTCGGGAAGTGGAAAGGTACCTTCCATGTCCAGAGGGTTTTGGGTAGCCATCACAATAAAAGGAGTTGGCAACATACGAGTCTCGCCATCTATCGTAACCTGCGATTCCTGCATAGCCTCGAGAAGGGCCGACTGTGTCCGCGGGGTGGCCCTATTTATTTCATCAGCTAAAATGATTTGGTTGAAGATTGGGCCACTTTGAAATTCGAATTCACTGGATTTTTGGTTGAACCAATTGATCCCAAGGACATCGGACGGCATCAAGTCAGGAGTAAATTGAATTCTTCCGAAAGTGCAATCCAAAGACGAAGATACTGCCCTGGCAAGGGTGGTTTTGCCCGAACCTGGCACGTCCTCAAGAAGGATATGCCCGTGGCACAATATAGAAATTAGCGCCAAGTCTATAGCGTCCGACTTACCAACAATAATTTTTTGGACATTGTCCCTTATTTTCTCAATGATACCTTTAAATTCATTGCCTTCAGTTACCAAAAAAGCCTCCCGTTTTCCCTTAAGAATTTTTCCAATAAAAATGTTGCAATCGTGCAATCAGTTGATTCAACAATGACGGCTTGAAAGCAGACGGTAAGTATATATGAGGGGGAATTTTACTTGAGCCATATTTATTGGGATATACTTAATATTTGTGAGTGTCTCAATTTGTCGTTGCCCGGTGGTGTAGTGGTAGCACTAAGGACTTTGACTCCTTCAACCCAGGTTCGAATCCTGGCCGGGCAGCCAGGAATCAATTAATTTTTGCAATGTGATACGAGTTACGTTTCTCATGTTGGATTCCACGCTCTAGACCAAGATCCAATCCTCTCATAACAGATGATTTTATAGAAGCCAATAATTCAGGCTCTATTTTAGTTAATTCCCCAGCAATTGCCTCTGCAGAAGTATCGAGCATTTCCCCTGAAACAACTCGGTCAACAAGGCGAATTCTTATTGCTTCTCTAGCATCCACTAGCCTGTTAGTCATTATCATTTCCAGGGCCCTATCAGCTCCAATAAGATTACGTAAAGTTTGAGTACCCCCAGCAGCAGGAATCATTCCCAATGCCACTTCGGGCATTCTAAATATTGAACTATCAGCTGCTATTCTAATATCGCATAAGGCCGCAATTTCGACACCAGACCCAATAACGTATCCATGCAGTTTGGCAATTAGCGGTTTTTGAAGAGACAGAAATAAACCCCACAGGTCTCTCTCCCACCTTACTGTACGCGCAATGATCTGAGATGGAGCAGTACCAAATTCCGTCAAGTCAGCACCAGCACAAAATCCCCTTTCACCTGCTCCACTCATAATTGCAACTTTAGATTCCGTATCATCTCGAAATAATTCTAGCGTTTGAAAAAGCGAATCGCGCATGTCTATATTAAAGGCGTTGATTTGATTCGGTCTGTTCAGAGTTATGTGGGCAACGCCATTGATAGAATGGTAAATAACTGTCTCATCTTTTTTCATTGTTCCCACCGATTTGATTCACCTTTAGCGGCCTTCATACCTGGGTTCCTTCTTCTCCAAAAATGAATCTATACCTTCTTTCCTATCAAAAGTACTTTGCAAAATCACATTAAGATCAGTCTCCAGCCTTAATCCTTGATCCAAGGTCATATCAGACCCCCCCACTATCGCCTCTTTGAGATACTTAGCCGCGATCGGACCATGAGAAGCTATTTTATGGGCTAGCTCGACTGCATTCTCTAGTACATCTTCCGAGTGAAGGTATTGCACCACTCCAATTTCAAGAGCCTCAGCGGCGGAGAAAACTCTCCCTGTCAATAGTAAATCCATTGCCCTACCTACGCCCACTATCCTTGGCAATCTCTGTGTCCCACCCTCCACAGGAGTGTGGCCTGCTAACACGTGAGACATTGAAAACTTACTCGTTTTGTCGGCGACTCTAATATCGCAGCACAAAAATAATTCCAGAGCTGTGCCATGAGCTTCCGATTCAACAATTCCAATGGTGGGAAATTTTATGTTAGATATAGAAAGACTAAGAGATTTGTTCCCGTCATTTCCAGCGTGCCGATCACATCTCAATTCAATATCAGGTATATTGATCAAGACCACTGTCACAGAGTCTTTGGCATATAGTTCGTTAATAGCATCTTCCAATGACCACATGAGCTGGCGACATGGATCATCATTTTTATCTACCGACTTCAGGTTGATAAGTTGTATCTTTTCTTCATTAAAAGATTGTAGATTCACCATATGGCTCTACTATGAAAGTCCTCCACTAAAGACAAAATTAATCCTCTATTTCCTTTTCTAAAACCTCTTCCTCTTCCATCGAAATACCATACCTCGGTGGATTGCTAAAGTATATTAATAACTCCTTTATAGAAGCGGCAATCGGTGGACCTAGTACCACCCCCCAAAGACCTGCTATTTCACTACCAACCACAATAGATACCAGTATCATCAAAGGATGCAATTTCATCGCAAAACTTTGAATTCGAGGGACTATAAGCGCACCCTGGAAAAGTTGAACACCCAAATATAAGAGCAACACCCAAACGATTTTTTCTGGGGAAGTGGATAAAACCACAATTATAGTAGGGATAACAGCGAGCCAGGCTCCTACAATTGGAACTAACTCAAATATCCCGGCCACAGCCCCTAGAAGAATTGCATACTTCACCCCCATAAGCATTAAGCCTATTGAGATAAAGACCCATACCACGGCTGCTAAAGTGAATTGAGCCCTGACATATGCACCAATAATACGGTTCAAAATTCTTAATACGTACACGACATGGATCTGGGTATCTGTAGGAAATACTTCAACGAACGATTCTCGAACTACCTCCCTATCCTTCAAAAAATAAAAAACAAATAAGGGCAACACCACAAGTCCTACTACCAAAGTCAAAGCATGAACCGCGGCCACTGCAGTTCTACCAACAAGCCCGCTAAATGCCCCTAGTAATATCTCCCCACCATTTTCCAGTAACCGATCGATTTCCACCCGTACCTCTTCTGGAATATTCGAGGCATATTCCTCATTCCAACTCTCCACCGTGGTTCTCGCATCGGTAATAAGACTCGGTATATTAGTAATCAACTCGCTTGATTGCTTAAACATTGGAGGTATCACTAGCAATAAGCATCCCGCGATTATTAAAAATGCAGTAAAAGTGACTATCACTAACGATAAGGCTCGAGCTAGTTTAGGCTTGGCATTTTTTAAGGGGATAAACTGTTCGAAGAAATTGACAAAAGGATTAAGTATATAAGTTAAAACTATTCCCAGTACAAAGGGAAATAGGGCTCCCCTGACAAGATATAATCCAGAGCACACAACCACCCCGATAAAAACATAAAATGACACCTTGGCCACTTTTTCCAATGAGGCATTAAAATTGCCGGGCTGCTGCATAGTATCGGATCCAAATATTGACTGTCTGACCCATTATGTTACTAGAAAATTTTTCAGGCAAGGGACGGCATGCGAGAGAGGCTCAAGATTGTCTGTCTGGAAATGTACCTAGATTTAAATCCTAGATCCTGAGTATTATGACGGTATAACTACCACCCTCCTATCACGCCCTTCGCCTGAGCTCTCAGTATACACCTCTGAATTTTCAGCTAGAGCGACGTGAACCAACCTTCTCTCCCTAGCTGACATAGGCTCTAATTCAATTGATCTGCCAGTCTTTACAACTCGTTGAGCCACCCTGTTGGCTAGATTAGCCAAAGATTGCTTTCGTCTTTCATCATAACCTTCAACATCAAGAGAGAGATTCGCTCTTTCCCCGGTTTGCCTTCCCACAATGAACCTTGTCAGAAATTGAAGAGACCTAAGAGTCTCACCTTTACGACCGATAAGTAACCCGGAATCATCCCCTTCTATCTCAAAGACCGGTCCTCCGGTCTCTTCATTGTCAGCCTCTTTCAAATTGACCACGACATCCACATCCATGTGAGACACAAGATTTTTTATGACGTCATTAGCTGAATCTAAAACATTCGAAGTTCCGTCAACTTTGGTAACTCTAACAGAGGCCAATTCACTACCAATTCCTAAAATACCGGGTTTACCTCTGCTAATGACGTCTATTTCTACCTCTACGCGGTCTGCGTCTAGTTCTTTTAGGGCGATTTCTATCGCCTCTTCCACTGTCTTCGCTGTCATTTCTATCGACTTCATTTGTTTGTTCCTCCTCCAGATCCGGTGATACCCCGCCTGCAATAGCTGCAGTTGGCTGAGATGTCCGGTTACTAGCAAAATTAAGTAAATTTTTCATTGGGTCCCAACCTGTGATAAACCCTTGGATTACTATGCCCACGATATTTGACACCACCCAATATAGAGCCAAACCACTAGGAAAAGAGATCGTAAAGAAGCCAAACATTATAGGCATCATCCACAGCATCATTTTGTTGGTGGAAGCCTGCCTTTCGTCCATTGCCGGCATAGTGGTCATTTTTTGCATTAAAAACATGGAAATTCCGACCAGGATTGGCATCACTACCGGGGAAGGATCAGGATTAGCTAAATCCATCCAGAAAAAATGGCTATTGATAGGAACCACATCATGAACCAACGGTAACCATCCATACAAATGGCCTGACAGTTTAACCAGGCTTTCGGGAGTGTTTGGCACCGTCTGTAATATCGCTTGATACAAACCAATCCAAATGGGAAATTGTATGAACATTGGTCCCAAGCATCCGATTGGGTTGACCCCTTGTTCCTTGTACAGTTTCATCGTCTCCTGAGACTGTTTTTGTTTATCGTTTTTGAATTTATTTTGTATCGCTTTTATCTTCGGTTGCAAGGCCGTCATAGCTTTCATTTGCCTACTTTGTTTTACCGTCAGAGGCATCATGGCGGCGCGAATAATTATGGTGAAAAGTATTATGGCCAAACCAAAGTTGCTGATGGCTATACTGTAAAGGATTAGCAAACTATTTATCATCGGCTGGATGATTACGCCATTCCATATTTGAGAAAATAATTCCAAATTTATTACCCTCTGTTTTTAGTTAGCAATCCTCAGACCGCTGATGAGCTAGCACGTGTTACCTTTATAAGGTATAGGCTGTGGTTCTTTATCGTCTTTCAACAAATTTGAAAAATATGGTGCCGTCCACTTTTCGTCGGGTTTTCCGTTTGTTTTAATGGTCAAAGCTCTGACTGAATGATCCCGCGCACTGAAATAAACATCAAATCCATCCGATGTAATCGGGGACTGTATACTCTCGCCCAGATCACAGCCGGCCAACACTTCACCTGAACTTATCTCGGCTATACGAATTTCCCCATCGGTTGAGCCCACGACTATCATGTCTGAAACAATAGCAGGGGACCCAACGATAGCACCTTTGGTTTCTAGTTCCCATTCCTTTTCACCGGATCTGATGTCCAAAGCATATAATTTTCCATCTAATGACGGGATGTAAATAGTCTGATCATTGATTACAGCACTACCCCAATACCAGTTAGAAGCTTTCTCGAAAATCCATTTTTCTTCGCCTGTGTTCAAATCAAATGCGTAAAAGACACCGTCGAAGGACCCTACAAAGACGGTGTCGTCTTTAATCACTGGAGTTGCTGCGACGGCACCCCCAGTCTTGGCTTTCCAAAGGAGTTCACCTGTATCTTTATTCAAAGCATATACATGATGGTCGAGCGAGGTAATTATTAGGGTGTCATCATGAATTATCGGGGTGGACCATATTTTTCCATCTACCTCATATTCCCAGTCATCATTAAGAGTAACCTGTTCATTGGAGAAATCTAAATTATAAGATCTCAATATGCCATCGCCAGCCCCAATGTAAAGATTATCCTCATGAATTAATGGGCCCCCAACTATTTCAAAATCGTCACTTACCACTTCAGTTTCGACAGTTCTTCCGGTATCGACTTCTACAGCCTGGATCTTTCCGCTATACACTCCCACAAAAAGGATTCCATTAGATACCGCCGGCAAGCCGTATGCCGCCCTCTTTTTTTCGTCTTTTTCCTTCACCCTCATCAAATCTGGTTCCCACATGTGTTTCCCTGTATTCTTATCGAGAACCATGATATGACCATCCATGCTAGCAAGAATGAGGCGATCGTCGTCCACCAAAATACCTGACCAACCCTGAGCGCTGTTAATCCTTGAGCAACCCGAAAGAGTTATCACTAGCAAGAGTAGGCACACTGATATTATTTTGTTTCTAGAAAGCATATTTCGGTTAAATTCAGCCTTGTCGCTTGGTATAAATTTTGAGCTATGGGACTGGATCGTACCCCCTAGTTCCAAATGGCCTACATCTAAGTAGCCTTTTGAAGGTGATTCCAGTACCAACAGCTAGACCATATCGATCTATGGCCGCGTACGCATAGTCTGAGCATGTCGGTAAATGTCTGCATCCCACAGGTAAAAAAGGTGAAATCGACTTTTTATAGGATTTTATTAAACCTAATACTGTCGATTTAACAATACTCTCTTTTCGTAGTTTCAATCTATTTCACGTTTACTCGGTCGATATTAGGCTAGCATTATCCAAAAGTTTGTACATTGAAGACGATATCTCGTGGTAATCAGAATTCAAAATCCCATTTCTAGCTATAAAAACTATATCCATCCCTCCAATTATTTGAATGGAATTAGCGGATTCCTTCAACCTTCTTTTATATTTGTTCCTGATAGTGGCTCCTCCGATTCTTTTCGAAACAATAAACCCCAATCGAGACCCCTTATATTTCCCTGCTGTTTCTTGATCCATAGCAAGCATGACCATGTTAAAGTCAGCAGATCCAGCACCATATTTTTTTACAGAATCAAAGTCGGAGGAGTTACGTAGCTTCTGATATTTTTGCATGTATCCACTCTAATTCGACAAGTCGACCATAAAATATATAAATTGGTCATGTGACAAATTTCCCAAAACTGACAACAAAAAAACTATACAGTCAGCTTCTGACGTCCCTTGAACATTCGCCTCTTAAGGACATTCCGGCCACCTTTGGTGCTCATACGGGATCTAAACCCATGTACTCGCATGCGGCGTCTGTTTTTTGGTTGATAGGTTCTTTTCGGCATTGATATTCCTTCAAATTAACCTACAAATTTTACTTACATCAATAGAACAGTGTCAATTTGTTTACCAGCCGGATACCGCCCTTCTTTTAAACGGTTGTTACTTCGGATGCTCCATCAGAACCGTGACACCCATATCAATGTACTTATTCCTCAGCTTATGATCATAACTTCTAAAGCTAATCCTTGTCTGAGAACCCCGTAGTTGGTCTAGGGCATGCTTCACGCAATCATCAACTGTTTGAATCGGATGTTTGGGATGAGCCTCAATATCATAGAGTAAGTCATTGGGGCCCCAAGTAAGACAGTCAACGCCGTCGATGGCAAGTTGGCTCACCGTCGTCACTGCTCTAAGAGATTCCATTTGTATCGACAAAAATCCGGTTTGATTCCACCAACTGCCATACTCAGTTCTACCAGGCCTCTCTCCTACCTTGTACCGAGCAGTCCCCCCGACACTCCTTCCTCCCATCTGAGGATAATAAAAATAATGGACAGCTTCTTTCACTGTTTCAAGGGTTTCAACTTGAGGTACCTCAATACCTACAGGGCCCAAATCAAGTATGTTACCTATCAAATAGGCATGCCTAGTGTGTTTAATCCTAAATTGAGAGGGAATACCTAAATTACTAGCCGACTCACAAAATTTTACCAATGTATCCTCGTTGAAAGCACCATGCTGACTGTCAGCAAAAACAAATGCATAATCATCCTTACCGATAATGGCTTCCATTTCTGACTCAGACGCATCTAAAGGCACCGAAACTCCGATTAAGATCTCTCCTGATCGGATTTTTTGTTTGAGATTCAAGTCACTCATTTTTATCTCCTTTAGACATTTAGAACTACTTAGATCAAGTAGCCCAAATTACAGATTTTGCATAAAAAACTCGAATTTCTCTGCCGGTTCGTATCCGTCAATGGACGTGACTTTCAGGCCTTCATTTTCTGTTGCCGACCTGACAATAGTTTTATTAAACAAATGCACAGACTCTTCATTCAAAAACTGATCGACTGGCATCCATATGCATTCTGCTATTTCTTCTTCCTGCATAGTTATTTCATTGTCTAATGGAGATAGCCTCGCTACAAAATAAATATCTGATTTACCATACCTATACTCATGCCAATGTCTAAAAAAGGTGAGGGCTTGAAAGGTGGTAGAAATTCCTGTTTCCTCATACACCTCTCTAACAGCAGCCTCCGCCAAATGTTCCCCTGGTTGCAAAGCGCCTCCCGGCAATTTATATCCAGGGCCTCTTCCAGATGCTCTATACCTCTCTGAAACAACCAAAAGCTCATTATCCTTGTTTATTACAACACCCCCAATGCCTATGTAATGAGTTGCATATGGGGGCACGAAGGCATTTCCCTCTACTTGAAGTGTCATCATCGCGTATTGCTCGGTGGCGTGATGAAATAAAAACCCCTCGTCCGATGCCCTGGGAATAGCCTTGAAGGCTAATTTAGGAATTTCCAACCAGGCAACCTTAATATCCTCTGTACGCCATGTTTGGATAGCCTTCATTAACCCAGTTTCAAATTCTGAAACTAGGGATGATACTGAATCTGGGTCAATAACTGCCCCACCAAAAGGATTCACAGACCAAACTAAATCGCTCATATCGCCTCCATTTACTTAAGCAAAGGGAAGTATATTGTTGTGCCTCAACCACGGCAACCAACAACAAATCTTTGTTCGCAAGTTGTTGCTATATAATGCCTCCAAGCTTAATCGAAATTGGACTTACAAATGAAACACATTATTCAATCAGATAGATTAATTGACGGCTCAGGTTCAACTCCCTTACAAAACGGAGCAATAGTCATTGAAGGGGACAAAATTTCCAAAATTTGTACTAGTAACGAATTAACTGACGCAGATAAAAATCAGGCTGAAGTCCTATCAGTTCCTGGGGGATCTATCCTTCCTGGATTTATAGAAATGCATTCTCATATACACTGCAGTTCGGAGGCTGACGCCTATCAACATATTACTACTGAAAGTAATGAAACCTTTTTGTTACGCGGCACTCAGGCAGTAAGGGCAGCACTCTCTTCTGGGGTCACCACTATGAGGGACCTCGGGAGTAGAAACGAAGTTGTTTTCCCACTTAGGGAAGGTATAAATCGCGGTATAGTTCCAGGCCCAAGGCTCCTTGTTGCAGGAACTCCTGTAACCACAACCGGTGGACACTGCAACATGTTTGGAACTGAAGCTAATACTTCAGAAGAGGTCGTCAAGGCGATTAGACAACAATTCAAACTCGGAGCCGATTGTATAAAAATAATGTCCACAGGTGGCGGATTTACTCCCGGAACCAATGTCAGGGCCCCTCAGTATAGTTCCGAGATATTAACAAAAGCTGTGAATGATGCAGAGAGACTTGGGCTTAAAGTAGCGGCACACTGTCATGCAGCTGAAGGAGTCAAAAATTGTGTGGAGGCTGGTATACACAACCTAATACATTGCTCCTGGTTGTCTAGTGACCCCTCAGAACTCTATGACTATGACGGAGATGTTGCAGATCTGATCGCCGAAAGAGGTATTTACGTGGACCCCACCCTTGCTCTTTCTCATCTCAACAAATTAAGAGGTAAAGCTATCAGGCCAGATGCTCCAGCAATGAGAGACCCTGAAAAAAGGTTTGAAATTCTAAGAGACATGTGGGACCGAGGTGTCAAATTCGTCACTGGGATGGATTCTGGAATGACAAACGCACATTTTGACGATTTTGCCTACATCCCAGAGGTGATGGTGAAAAACATGTACATATCCCCGCTAGAAGCCATAACTTGCTCAACGAAGACATCAGCCGAATGTCTGGGTATGGAAGAGGAAATCGGCACATTAGAGGCTGGTAAATCTGCCGATGTTATTGTTGTAAACGGAGACCCATCGGAGGATATAACCAAACTCCACGATATAAATACCATTATTTCTCAAGGCACGCTTGTAAAGAGGGAAAATACTCTACTCATATAGCCCCAAACGAATGCCTTTTAGGGTTAATACAATTCCATTGGTGTGACACTGGTAGCTTTTATGATCAAATAGACCTCATCAGATGTCCTTAATCCTAGATCCAAGACCGATTGATTAGTTAGGGCTGCAGTAAGAATGCACCCTCCAATGTCACAGTCTATGAAAGTTGGATTCTCAGAGCGATTGATACTTGAAATATTGGCCTTCAATATGTTCCGGGCACTTATTGCAGCGGGCGGATATTTACTGACGATAATATCAGAGGCTTTAATCGAAACTGTTGCCTGCTTACCTTTTCCTGATGTAAGTTTTGGAGTGATCAACCTAACATTTCCTATTGTTATGGACGATAAGTTTTCATCTACTGGACCGTCAACCACACCTTGGAGAATATTTTCAAAGGAACCATAATCTACATAATCGGCCACAGAGCTATTATTCAACAACAGAGACGAATTTCCTTCCACTACCTTCATCCCATTCCTAATTACTATGACAGAATCAGCCAAAGCGATCATCTCAGAAACAGAATGAGATACGTAGATCATGTCTAAATTCCATCCCCTGGATACTTCGCGAAGTTTTTCTAATATGAATCCCCTGAAAGGCAGATCCAAAGAGGCTAATGGTTCGTCTAAAAGTAATAAATCTGGAGAAGCTGCCAAGCTTCTGCCCAAAGCGACTCGCTGACGCTCCCCTCCAGACAAATTCATGACTCCTCGTTCAATGATTTGTTCTAGCTGTAACAAATGAACAATGTCTTCCAAATTTCCTATTCTTCTATATTTTTCGGTGAGCTTGTAACCAAATTCTAAGTTTTCTCTTACCGTTAAATGCGGGAATAATGCAGAATGCTGATGAACGTATCCTACCCTTCTTTTTTCCGGGGATAAGTTGATTCTAGATCTTGAAGAAAACACAGTTTTAGAATTTAGGGTTATCAGTCCCCGGTCAGGGTCTTCAAAGCCCGCGATACAATTCAATAAGGTCGACTTACCACTGGCCGATGGACCAAAAATGCCAGTTATTCCATTTCCTATGACCGCTTGCAACGCCAACTCGAACTCACCATATTTTTTTTTGACATTTAATTCGATAGACACCGTCAATTACCCAGCCCCTTTCTTTGTTCCTCTAATGATCAACCAATGGTGAACTATCAAAGTCATTATGGCCATTAAGGTGGAGATAAGAATTAAATTTAATGCTTCGGAATCTTTTCCGAGTTGAACCTTGCTGTATATCGCCAGAGGAATAGTTTGAGTCCTTCCGGGAATGTTCCCTGCCACTACAATAGTGGCCCCAAATTCTCCGATTGCTCTAACAAAGCCCAACAAAACCCCTGCCACTAATCCGTTGTAACACAGCGGCATTGTAATTTTAAAAAAGGTTCTTAAGGGTCCAGCGCCCAGAGATCGTGCAGACCTCTCCAAAGTAGTATCAACGCCTTGCATGGCAACTATTATCGCCCGCACCATAAGGGGAAAGGACACAACCGAAGCTGCTATGGCTGATGCTACCCAAGTAAACACAATATCTGCACCGAATATGAATCGGGACAACTGTCCTATGGGAGCCTCCCTTCCGACCATAATGAGTAAAAAATACCCTGTAACTACCGGAGGTAAAGCCAATGGCAAAGAGATTAAAGTTTCTAAGATCAATTTCCCTTTTATGTTCTTTCGGCCAATGAGCCAACCGACATAGATCGCTATAGGAATATTGATCAAAGTCGCAATCACCGCAACTTGTAGAGACAGTAGAATCAAATCAAACAAAGTTTATTCACCTAAATCCATAGGTATGAAAAATATCGGCAATTTCAGGAGATACTAAAAATTCCACAAATATATTGGCACCTCTATGCCTATTTCCACCTCCAATGACAGCTGCCGGATATGAAATGGGGGAATAGGAATCCCTCGGTATTATGTCCCATATCAATAAGCCCGGCTCGGTCAAACCGTCAGTCATGTAAACAATAGCTGCATCAACGTTGCCAGACTTAACATAATTGAGAGCAGCCCTGACATCTGCTGCCAAAATAAACCTGTCTTCCAAGGAAGACCACAGACCAGTATTCACCAAAAACTCCCTAGAGTACACTCCTGCCGGTGCAAGATTTGGATCTGCTAAAGCGATTAAATCCAAGTCTGCCAGGCTGGAGTGGTCGACCAAATCGACAGTTTGTGTCTTAGTTACAATCACTAACGAGTTAGTCCCTATGCTAGTAACTCCTGAAATTTGGGGTCCCATCTCATTGTAAAGAAACTCCACTGGTGGTTTTCCAGCAGAAATAAAAATATGACCCGGTGATCCTTTTGATAGTTCCACCGCCAAGCTTTGTGAACCCCCAAAATTGTATCTGACCTTAGTCGTATTTTGAAACTCATATTTTTCTTTCACTTCAGTCAAAACATCTGTGAGGCTAGCTGCGGCAAAAACTACCAATTCATCCTCATCGGAGTGGCAGGAAAAAAATAACATCAAAGCAAAAGCCGCAATAAAATAGGTCGTTAAGATTTTAATTTTCCTCATAGTAATAAAGGGTCGTTTGCCCATCCTTAATTAATTTTATATTCTGTGAATTTGTACAAAATATCGCTGTGTTAGACAACCTTTAACCTTAAGTATCTAAGGTTGTTCCATCAGGCGTCGCAATGCTATAATGTTTGCCTATCTAAAGAGTAGCAAATTGAAAGTGGGCCAGTCCCACTTTCTTTCGTATTAGAGGGAAAAAAAGGAGGCAGTTTAATATGAAAAGTGATTTCCTTATCGCTTTAACACAACTAGCTGCTGAGAGAAACCTTCCTCGAGACAAAGTTATGTCAGCAATAGAAGCAGCTCTTGTTTCCGCCTTCAAAAAGGATAGTGTAACTGAAGGTCATAATATCTCTGTACGACTAGACCCTGGATCAGGAGATATTGAAGTCGACATAGTAAAAACTGTGGTGGATACGGTTGAGGACCCGCTTCAAGAATTGACCCGTGAAGAGGCCAGAGCAAATTACAACCCAAACGCCAATATCGGGGATGTAATAAAAACTCAAAATATCCCAAATAGTGCTGGTAGGATAGCCGCTCAAACAGCCAAGCAAGTCGTTCTTCAAAGACTTCGAGAGGCGGAAAGAGAAATCGTATTAGCCGAATACGAAGGCAGAGAAGGTGAAATTATAACTGTAACTATCCAGAGAATAGAGCCCAATAAAATCATTTTGGACACCGGTAGAACAGAGGCAATATTGCCAATAAGCCAGCAGGTTTCGTCCGAAAGATACCGGCAAGGCTCTAAAATGAAGGTATTGCTGCAAGCTATCGACAAAGAATCAATCAGGGGACCAGAATTAATAGTTTCCAGAGCAGATGAAATCCTACTGAGGAGATTATTTGAACAGGAAGTCCCAGAGATATACAACGGAGCGGTTGAAATTGTTGGAATCGCCAGAGAAAGCGGCTCAAGAAGCAAAGTGGCTGTCAGAGCAAAACAAGATGGCGTAGACCCAGTTGGCTCTTGTGTAGGTCTGAGGGGAGTGAGAATTCAAAGTATAGTCAACGAATTACAGGGAGAAAAAATTGACATACTTGAATGGAGCAGGGATTCCAATCGATATATTCAAAATGCGTTGAGTCCTTCGGAGGTACTCAGAGTAGATGTAAACAAGGACAACAACACTGCTGTTGCAATAGTGCCTAATAGACACTTATCGCTTGCCATTGGAAAGGAAGGGCAGAATGCCAGACTTGCCGCCAAGCTCTGTGGGTGGGCTGTCGATATAAAAAGTGATATGGATGTCGATCTTACAACGTATGAAAAAAAGGAAGAACAACCATCACCCGAAATCCCTGAGGCTCAAGAAGCAACATTAACAGATGAAGAACTATATGAGCTCGTGTCAAGTAGCCTTGTGAAAAGTAACTCTGTCCCTGAACAGGATTCTTCATTAGACGTTGAACCTCAAGAGGTGATTGCTGGAGGAATAGAGACAGCTGTTATAGAAGCGGAAGGAATTAGTGAGATTCTACAGACAGAAGCCCCAAACACAGAGGACAAGAGTGAAGATGCCTTGACTCCAGAGGAAGAACTGTTGCTGCTAGAATTGGAAGAAGAAGAAAAAATTCAGGAAACTCAAAGAGAAGAAACCGCAGCTGACATATCGGAACTCCCAGAAGACATATGGTCTATCCATAGGTCCGGAGCTGGGTCGCCACAAACAGGGTCTATCAGATTTGCCGAAGACATAGACGAATTAAAGAGTGGAGTTGTTGGGCGAAGGGAAAGACGTGGGGGAGGAAGAAGCCAAAATAAGAGAAGAGGCCAAGGAAATAACAAAAAAAGACGTTAATTAGTCTTGTGATACCTAGCCATACCGGCAAACAAAAAAGTTCCAAAATTAAAGAATTCAATTACTTAATAATTGGAAACACCCGAAGAAGATAAATCGTACTACTATGTGAGTATAGGTAACCAGGCAGAGTCGGCAAAATATCGCAGTTAAAGTGAGTCTGAAATCTGCCCTAGAGGAAATGAATGAGCAGCCAAATAGATCAAGCTGAAAATGATGAAGATGCAGTTATAGATTTACCGGCTGCGATAATGGTCAGCGACTTAGCTGACCAATTGGATGTAGGAGCGGTCGAAGTTGTAAAGGCCTTGATGAGGGGTGGGTACATGTTTTCAGTCAATGATGTGATAGAGCATGAAATTGCCTCTGTGGTCTGCCAGCTGTTTGGGTTTCAAGCCGCTTCATTGTCAGAATCGGGAACAGAAACTAATTCCATTGTCATAGACAACAAGGATGAAGATCCTAAACAACTAGCCACACGACCGCCAATAGTTACTATTTTAGGACACGTCGACCATGGGAAAACCACCTTATTAGACAGTATCAGAAAAACTAACGTGGTCGATGGAGAATCAGGAGGAATTACCCAACATATAGCCGCTTATCAAATAAAACACAATGACTCTCGGATAACATTTTTGGACACCCCCGGCCATGAGGCATTCACAGCAATGAGAGCAAGAGGGGCGCAGGTAACCGATATTGCAATACTGGTAGTAGCCTCAGATGATGGTGTAATGCCGCAAACGATCGAAGCCATAGATCATGTGAGGGCGGCAAATGTACCATTAATTGTGGCTGTGACAAAAAAGGATCTACCCAACGCAGACCTAGATAAGGTATACAGAGAGTTATCCGAAAGAGACCTGTTAATAGAAGATTGGGGAGGAGAGATAATCTCAATACCAGTCTCCGGCATAACTGGTGATGGAGTTCCGGAATTGCTGGAGAATATCCAGTTGGTTGCCGAGATTAGCGAATTAAAGGCTAATCCGCATAGAACAGCACAAGGTGTGGTTGTAGAAGCCCGAAAGGATAAGAGCAAAGGAAATATAGCAACGCTATTGGTCCAAACTGGAACGCTTAACCAAGGCGACATATTGGTCATCAGGAATACATACGGAAAGATTAGAGCCATGTTTGATGATCAAGGAGATCGCATTAAATCAGCTAACCCATCCACGCCCGTGGAGGTAATGGGACTCCATGACATTCCAGAGGCAGGCTCGATTTTTACGATCGCTGAGAATGATAAATTCGCCAAGGAGATGGTTGATAAATACGAGAGACAAATCAGAGCGGAGGCAACCAAACTCCAAGACGCCCATACGCGGAATATGCCAGGTGATTTAAGACAAGTAGACCTGATTATAAAGACAGATGTACAAGGGACTATTGAACCGGTTAAAGTAGCGCTGGAAAATCTCAACAGTGATGATTGTCGAGTGAATGTCATCCACATCGCCAGCGGTGGCATTACCGAACGAGATGTTCTGCTGGCAGTGGCCTCAGACGCGGTTGTAATTGGATTTAGGAGTCCTCCTGAAGGTGGTGCTGCGTCCTTAGCAAAGCAAGAGGGTGTAGAAATAAGGGAATATGATGTCATTTACCACCTCATAGAAGATGTTAGTAAAGCATTGGAAGGATTGCTAGAACCCACGTATGGAGATGTATATGTTGGACGTGCTTCTGTCAGAGCGGTGTTCAACGTGGGAAGACGAGTTAAAGTCGCTGGAATATTCGTCAGTGACGGAAAGATATCGCGTGACTCAAGAATTCGTGTTTTAAGGGGGGGTTCTGAAATCTTTATGGGGTCTGTATCCAGCCTCAAACATTTCAAGGACGACGTAAGAGAGGTGGCGAATGGATTTGAAGGTGGACTAAGTGTGGACGGATTCAGTGATTTTGAAGAAGACGACGTACTAGAAGCGTACAACACCGAAACGCTTTAAAATCCTTTACCCCCTATCGTTTAGATTCTGGAGTGACTATGTATAACCGTATGGATAGCATCAACTCACTTCTCAAAAAAGAAATAAGCCGAGTCATCCTGGAGGAAGTCAAGGATCATAGGCTAGCTCAGGTGGTATCTATTGTATCGGTATCAACTTCTAGAAATATGCAAAATGCGACCGCCCATGTAACAGTGATGGGGGATATCAAAGCAAAAAAAGACACTATTTCTGGGCTCAACTCAGCTTCTAGATTTATACAAAGAATGCTGAGAAAGGATCTAAGCATAAAGTACATCCCTAATATCAGATTTGTATTGGACGAATCATGGGATGAGGCCGACAAGATCAGGAATATCATCGATTCCATATCCATAGAAACCCCTGACAATAAATAGGTCGCCAATGGCTCAGTCTATCAACGGAATTATAAATGTGAATAAGCCTCCTGGAATCACCTCTATGGACGTTATTCGCCGAATACGCCGGGCAAGTGGAGTAAGAAGAGTAGGGCACAGCGGAACTTTAGATCCCCTAGCAAGTGGGGTCATGGTAGTAGCCCTCGGAGTAGCGGCACGATTACTGGAATATGTAACAGAATTCAATAAAAGCTACGCTGCCAAAATAGAATTAGGCAAAAGTACAGATACCTATGATGGAGAAGGGGAAATCCTCAGTTCTGAATTAAAGGTCATGGTAAGTGATTCAGATGTACGATCTGCCATTCAAACCTTCAAAGGTACTCAATCGCAAATCCCCCCAATGCACAGCGCTATCAAAGTGAATGGGATCAAATTGTACGACCTTGCAAGAAAAGGAATTACAATTGATCGCGCTCCTAGACTAGTCAATCTATACGACGCATACATTTCTGATTTCAAATCTCCTGAACTAGATTTGCAAATTACCTGTAGTAAGGGTTTTTACGTTAGAACTTTTGCCAACGACCTTGGAATCCAACTCGGGTGCGGGGCATACCTCAAGGAATTAGTTCGAACATCTGTGGGCAAATTCAACATTGAAGACTCTTTAAGCCTGGATTTTATAGAAACTAATTTGCAGAAGAACAAATCAAGAATTCTGTTGCAAAAACTAGAAACCGTTCTTGATCCAATACCAAAATTACGATTGGATTTTGATGAGACCAAGAAAGTTCAAAATGGTATCTCAATACCAGCAGTAGGCAACCATACAGCGGCGACAGACAGCCATATTGCCATGGCTCTTACAGAGAAAGAAAAGCTCATAGCAGTCATGAGATTGAATGAAGAGGAACTGATCTGGAAACCGGAAAAAGTTTTTCACGATCAGATGCAAAAAATTAATTGACGTTAACCATAAAGCATAGATACAATTATTGTTCGTGAAGGTGATATACGTGAACAGTTTTGCAATAGTAGAGACCGGCGGAAAACAGTACAGGGTCCATGAAGGAGATACCATCCGAGTGGAATCGATCGTCGGTGACGAGGGCGACACAATCGATTTAGAATCAGTAAAACTGATTTCTCTCGATGGTGAAACATCGGTGGGAACCCCCAATGTGGAAGGAGCTAAAGTTCAAGCAGAGGTAGTCAACAAGGGTAAAGGGAAGAAGATTGTGGTATTCAAATACAAAGCAAAAACTCGTTACAGAAGGAAAAATGGTCACCGTCAAAATTTCACTGATCTAAGAATTACTGACATATCAGTCAGCTAACAAACAGCTGCAGGAGTAATACCCATGGCCCATAAGAAAGGTGGAGGAAGTACTCGGAATGGAAGAGATAGTAAATCTAAGCGATTGGGCGTTAAAAAATACGATACTCAGGTGGTCACTGCAGGATCTATATTGGTCAGGCAAAGAGGCACCAGAATACATCCAGGGCATAATGTGGGACTAGGTAAGGATCACACTTTGTTCTCATTAATTAATGGATCGGTGAAATTTGAATATTTTCCGAATGGTAAGAAATGCGCTAGCGTTTACCCAGCCTAGGAACTAACCAGAATGAAATCGGAAATACACCCAGAATATTACAATGAAGCTAGAGTGGTTTGCTCTTGTGGTGAAACCTTTGTTACGGGAGCGACTCAACCTGAACTAAGGGTAGAAATATGCTCCTCCTGTCACCCGTTTTTCACCGGTGAGCAACGGATAGTTGACACGGAAGGTCGAGTTGAGCGGTTGAGGCGCCGGTACAACCTACAGTGAGAGGTAATTCTTGATTAGTGACAGGGTGAGGAATATCTCACCCTTTTTTTTTGGCACGAGCAAGGCCGCACCCAGATATGGTGGTCAGGCCGTCCTTGAAGGAATCATGATACGTGGCCAGAATAACGTTGCAATTGCTGTAAGATCTCCTTCAGGTGAAATCGTAACAAAAGTCAAAAAAATCAATACTCTTTTCACAGGAAAATTAAGATCCATACCCATCATTAGAGGTATTCTAGCCTTGGCAGAAACCTTATCACTAGGAATGGACGCATTAAATTACTCGTCGCAGGTTGCCAACCAAGAAGAGGATGCACCTCCAAGTAAATTCTCAACCGTAATTATGATTTTGATTTCTTTGAGTCTTGCTATAGGAATTTTCTTCATATTGCCACTATTGGTGAGTAAACCATTTGAGGGTATATTAGGATCTGACATCATTAGCAACGTAGCCGAAGGAATAATCAGACTAGTTGTTTTCCTTGTATATGTAACTGGTATTAGCCTAATGCCAGATATTAGAAGAGTTTACATGTATCACGGTGCTGAACACATGGCGGTCCATGCACAGGAAAAAGGCGACCCTTTAACTATTGAAGAGATACGAAAATATCCCACAGCACACCCGAGGTGTGGTACAGCATTCCTGCTCACTATTATGGTGATAGCCATAGTGGCTTTCACTTTCATACCGAGGGACCCTTTGTGGATGGTGATTGGCTCACGTATTGTTTTGATTCCCCTAATAGCAAGTTTAAGCTACGAATTTATCCGATTTAACAGTAAGCACGAAACCAATAAATGGATCTCAACATTATCTATACCTAATTTACTACTGCAATCCCTTACAACAAAACCCCCAGACGATGATCAGATTGAAGTTGCCATCAGCGCTATGGAATTAGCCATATCTACTGATGCCAAAACTACCTAGGGTTTACTTTCCAGATTCCCTTCTGGTTGACAATTCCTGGAAAACTTGCTCAAGCGACATATTGTTGGCTGAGATAAGAACAAATACGTGGTATATGAGATCAGATATTTCTGATGCCAATTCTTCTTTTTGGCCAGTCACTCCTGCAATCGCGGTTTCTCCTGCCTCCTCCACCACTTTTTGGGCAATACGACTAACCCCTTCGTCAAACAACTTATTAGTGTAGCTAGCATTTTTTGGATTTAGCTTACGATCCTCGATAATAGAAAATAGGTCCATAAAAACATTCCTATTGGTATCGGCACCTATGAAATTGCAATTGCCTAGATCTGATAATTCAGTATTGAAGCAGCTATCCTCGCCCGTGTGGCAAGCCGGGCCTTTAGCATCAACTTCTAGCAACAAAGTATCTCCATCGCAATCAAGTTTTATTGATTTTACGATCAAGAAATTTCCTGACGTTTCACCCTTATGCCATAGGTTTTCCCTGCTCCTACTATAAAACCAAGCCTCCCTACTTTCTAATGTCTTCGTAAGTGATTCTCGATTCATATAGGCAACCATCAACAGTTTACTCGTTTGATGATCTTGAACGACAGCCGGAATTAAACCTTTTTCATCAAACTGTATAGTAGTCATGTAATCACCCTTACCATTTTCAATCCCCGCTATTTAGAGTATGGGTCTTACAGCAATGTTACGATCTGACAAGTATCTTTTTGCCTGCGATATAGAAAAAGTTCCGAAATGGAATATACTAGCAGCCAAAACCGCATCGGCTCGACCCACCTCAATAGCCTGTCGCAAATGTTCTAGATTCCCTGCGCCACCACTTGCAATCACAGGTATAGAAACGGCAGTGCTAACTAATTGTAGCAGTTCCAAATCATATCCAGACTCTTGCCCATCTGTGTCCATACTGGTTAGAAGTATCTCACCTGCTCCCAATGTTGCTACTTCTCTCGACCACTTTATAACATCCACTCCAGTAGGTTCTCTGCCACCATGCGTATAGACTTCCCAAACCGTATTTCCATCAATTTTTATAGTCTCGCTTACACTCGCATTTTTATATGAATCAGAGTTAAATGGATTTGAAATCCTTTTTGCATCTATCGCCACCACGATGCATTGGGAGCCAAAAAACTTCGCTGATTCCTTAACTAAATTAGGGTCTCTTAGAGCCGCGGTATTTAATGAGACTTTGTCTGCACCTGCTTCCAACATCTTTCTTACATCTGATATTTGTCGGATACCGCCACCAACAGTCAATGGGATAAACACTTCTTCTGACACATCCCTAACAACTTCAACCATTGTGTCCCTATTGTCTGAGGTTGCAGTTATGTCCAAAAATACCAGTTCATCTGCCCCTTCCCTGTCGTAAAATTTCGCCAGCTCAGATGGATCACCAGCATCTCTCAAGTTTATAAAGCTGACGCCTTTTACCACTCTACCATTATCAACATCCAAGCATGGTATTATCCTTTTTGTAAGCATCTAATTGACCTAAAGATTATTTGGAAAAAATCATCATATAAGCCATATCTGAAAGATCGTGCCTGATGTAGAATTTGAAACCTGCTTTTTCTATTTTCTCCCTCAGGGCTGCTGGTTGAACTCGATTCTTTCTTACTGGCCCGTACTCGAGAAATTCTGGTTGCCATTCTATAACTGACAACCATCCACCTTTCTTCATACATCTATTGACGTCTTTCAAAATCTGTTCGGACTTCTTAAAAAACTGGAAGGGGAATGCTGACATCGCACCATCCAAGGTTTCATCCTTAAGGGGTAGTGTAGGCTCATCTGGTATGTAAGTGGCCTTCACATTTGTCAATCTGGCTTTTTTTAACTCACGCCGGGTAATTGTAAGATTTTTCTTATTAGAGTCCAGTGATACAACATTTCCCCTATAAACCAATTTGCCCAGAGGTACCGAAAGTGCTCCCTCTCCACAACCTATATCTGCAATTTCATGGTAAGGCATAGCTGGAAGAAGCGATGTAATATGATATATATCGAGTTTTTTCGCTGCTAAAAAGGAGTCTTCATTTATTTTTGTTGACATATTTTGCACCAATTAATTTTTTCTAACTATCAAAATATTTTAGCTCATCAATTGCCTCTCGCAATTTGATATCTCCAGTGTACAAGGCTCGACCAACTATAGAGGCTTCGACACCAGATAGCGCCATCTGTCTAAGATGACAGATGGTTGCTACACCACCCGCTGCCATTATTTTCATTTTCGTAAAGGCCAATACATCTTTGATTCCTTCATAATTCGGCTCACTAAGAGTTCCATCCCTCAATATGTCGGTATACATACATCTCTTAACCCCTATTGATTCCATATCCTCTATTACCTCCTTCACTGTCACTGGACTATCTCTGGTCCACCCATCTAATGCAACCAAGCCATCCCTAGAATCTACACTTACTATCAAAGATTCATCCCCTAACGCATTTAATATTCGCTCTAGTTCCCCAGCTCTATCAACAGCGGAGGTTCCCATAATCACTCGTGAAACGCCAATATCCATATATCGTGCAGCTGTCTCATAATCTCGAATACCCCCCCCAACTTGAATCCGAACTTCGGATTCTGAGCAGATTTTTGAAATAACTCCCATGTTTACCGCGGAGCCTTCGCGTGCTCCATCTAAGTCAACAACATGTAGATATTCAGCCCCTTGCTGGGCCCATTTGATAGCCATTTCAAAGGGGTCATCGGCAAAAACTGTCTCTTGCGAATAGTCTCCTTGAAGTAATCTGACACAGCGACCTGCCCGAATATCAATTGCGGGTATCACTTTCATTAAAACGAAACATCCATTGACTCTTTAGTGAATTCAACAAAATTTTTATAAATTTTAAGCCCTATGTCACCGCTTTTTTCAGGGTGAAATTGAACGGCCACTACATTTTGGAATGCAACAGCACTACAGAACTCCACACCATACTTTGTAGTGGCAGCAATTATATTTTTATCAGCAGGATCTGCAAAATAGCTGTGGACAAAATAAAAATGAGAATTATTTGGGAGTGACGCTAGTACAGGGTGATCAGACTTTATATTTACTTCGTTCCATCCCATATGTGGAATTTTGTTTCCCTCAGGAAAACGTTTAACAGTGCCTGCAATCAGACCAAGACACTTCTCTTTGCCTTCCTCTGAAGTTTGCAAAAGGAGTTGCAATCCCAAACAAACCCCCATAAAAGGTTTTTTGGCTGAAATCAATTGTAGTATCAAATTATCAAGAGAACGATTTTTCAAATTAATCATAGAACTATCACATGCGCCCTGCCCAGGAAAGACGATTCCATCACAAGACTCTATAACACTCGGGTTTGAGGTTACTAAAGCATCAGCGCCAGTTCGGACCAGTGCCTTTTCAACGCTTCTTAAATTCCCTGCTTGATAATCAATAACTGCTATTTTAGGCCTGATCAAACTGGAATCATTCATTTATTTTTTGGCCCGTTATTAGTTCGTCTGGTAAATCCCTATCCTCATATCTAGCCAGCATAAATAGAAGGTCTGAAAGCCTATTTACATAAGGTATTATCTGCTTATTCACCAGTTGACCCAATTCCTCCAGATCAAGGATTCTCCTTTCAGCCTCTCGCAATGTAGTCCTTGCTAAATCTAAAATCGCAGAACCGGGGGAAGCTCCAGGTAAAATGAAACTCGATGGCAATTTTACTTCTGCGTCCATCCTATCAATTAATTGTTCGAGTTCAGATACCATTTCCGGAACGATAATTTTGTATGATTCTTTCATAGTGTTGTAGTTCTCAGGAAGGGTAGCCAGTTCCGCTCCAACTGTGAACAACTGATTCTGTATATCAATGATTATGTTCTTGACTTTCTCATCTTTGCAGAAAGCACGAGCTGCTCCCATAGCAGATACAACTTGGTCGACAGAGCCGTAGGCTTCACATCTTGGATCATTTTTTGGAACCCTGCCACCAAAAAATAACCCTGTCTCTCCCTCATCGCCTGCTCTGGTATATATTTTCACAATATCGAATTCCTAAAGATGTCTTAAGGTAACACTGCCTTTGTATGAGTATAATATCCCCTTGGTTGGTAAACAGTAAACGGAATATATAGGCCGAGACTACACATCAACAGTAACCTACCTATCCATATCATCTCCACAGGCTGTTTCATTCAATTCGGTAGGAACATTGGAAGGCCCAGCCATTAACTATATGACCTGATCTATCCCAAAATCACCTTCAAATCAGAATTCATCCTGTCAATGGGGCGCCACCACAAAAGGCTATGTAATCAATCAACTCTGTAACAGTCGGATTGTCTCCACATAATGGACAATCTGGGTTTCTCTTAAGTTTTACAGTTCTGAACTCCATACTTAGGGCATCCACAAGCAAAAGACGACCGCTTAGGGAATCTCCAACCCCAAGGATTAATTTCACCACCTCCGTGGCTTGTATAGTTCCTATCATACCTGGGAGCATCCCCAAAACACCGGCTTCAGCACAGCTTGGAACTTCACCAGGAGGAGGAGGGGTGGGGAATAAGCACCGATAACAACCATTGCCTGGTAAATACGTTGTTGCCTGTCCATCAAATAACAAAATGCTACCGTCAACCAGAGGTTTGCCCAGAAGATACGCAGCATCATTAACCAAATATCTTGTAGGAAAATTATCTGCACCATTCACAATGATGTCATAGTCTTTCATTATTTCCATGGCGTTTATAGAGGAAATAGGCTCTTCATGAACATTTACATTGGTGTCAGGGTTATAAGCTTTAAGAGTCTCAACAGCCGAATCAACTTTGGGTCTACCAATGTCATCATTAAAATGAAGTATCTGCCTCTGCAAGTTAGTGACATCAACATCGTCAAAATCGACTAACCCAACAGTACCTACCCCAGCCAGCGTCAGATATATCGAAATGGGAGATCCCAATCCACCCGCACCAATCATGAGTACTTTCGCATCAATCAACTTCCTCTGACCGACGCTTCCTACTTGGGGCATTATAATATGCCTGCTGTATCTATTGACCTGGTATGGGGTCAATGCTAGTGATGGTGTCTTTGTAGCCAAAACTATCCTCCATAACTTTCTCTTTAATATAAAAAGCCCCGCTACCAGCGCTTGAAAGCTTTGGGCGGGGCTCTATGTACACCTGCGGCCTAGTTTTACAGCGTTGACAGCCTTAAATCTAGTTCCTACAGGAACAGGTTATTCTAAACACCTTTTTGCACGTCAAATTCATCATTTTCAGAATTATAGCATCACACAATTTAGGCATCAACTAACGGCAATATACATAAACAAAGAGTTCAAATTATGGTTTAACAAAAAATAAGGGTGCCATCGGATGGTATAATTGGGGTCGCTTTTTAACTTTTCTTATACTTAGCCGAGCGGCAGGATTCCATTGACTGATTCAAACATTGCATTATTAGTAGATTACGAAAACGTAGGGGTTGATTCTCTACAATATCTGGTCGAACAAGTATCTGGTATGGGGCGCATCATCATAAAACGTGCCTACGCCGATTGGTCATCACAGAGAAAAGGTCAAGAAAGATTGATTGAACTAGGGATAGAGGCTGTACATAACTACAGATCAGTGAAATCCGGTAAGAACTCCTGCGACATAAAACTTACCATCGATGCCGTAGAGATTCTTCATAGTGGGCAAGTCGATTCTTTTGTCATTGTGTCTTCAGATAGTGACTTCGTGCCTTTGGTTACTCATTTGCGGGGTGCTGGTAAAGGTGTAATAGGTGCAGGTAGAAAAGCTGTAACATCAACCACCATGGTGAAATCATGCGACAGATACATATTTTTGGATCTCCAATCTGCCCCTGATACGGTTCAAAAATCAGCACCGCAAACAAAAAATAATTACAGAAAACCCGTGTCATATCGAGAACGAAAGCCAGTCGCTCCGATATCAGATGGATTAGATAATGAAAAATCTGTGAGCCAATTGCTGATGAAAGCTGTGGAGGCCACAGCGGAAAACGATGGCAACTCATTAGGTACGAAATTGGCCCAAACTATGACTCGCATAGACCCAGGTTTCGACTATAAAGAACTCGGCTTTAGATCATTTAGAGATTTCTTAGCATCAAGGGATGAAATAGAAGTCACTTTTCGTGAAGGCACTGATTTCACTGTCTCTATACGAACTAATGACCCGCAAATCGCCGACAACCACGAAAATTCCGATCATCCTCGAATACCTTCAGTAAGTCCCAGAATTATTAGTTTTCAAACAGATGTGTCGAATCAGGATTCTAATCAATCGGCGGAAAACTGGGAATCAGAAGTTGATACGGCCTGGAAAAGCAAAGAAAAAGACCAATTGTCGGGCCAATCTGCGGCCACTCAAGCGGCAAAAATTTTGGGTTTCCAAAGACTGAGGGATTCTCTGTACCCGACTATTGATAAATTACTTGAGGCGAGTAACCTCTTAAAGTCCAATTGGGCTAGAAACAAAAATTACGTGACCCGCAAAAAATAACGGGGATCATGCTGAGACCATGCTGATTGCTATTGACATTGGTAATACCAACATAACGATAGGCCTATTTCGGGAATCTGAACTTGTCTCTACATGGAGATTCTCAACTGACTCACAAAAGACCTCTGATGAATATGGCTTATTGCTAAAACAAGTGATGTCATACAACAACATAAAAGTGGCTCAAATTGAGGAAGCAGCCATCTGCAGTGTAGTTCCTCCTCTGACACCTACTTTCGAATCCCTGTGTAAAACATATATGCATGTCAATCCACTGACAGTTGTAGCGGAAACCAAAACCGGGATAAAGGTCCTTTATGATAGTCCTAGAGACGTGGGTACAGATCGAATAGTCGATGCGGCGGCGGCGCACCATATGTATGGTGGACCATGCATCATAGTTGATCTGGGCACCGCCACAGTTTTTGATGCAGTCAACGAACGAGCAGAGTACCTTGGAGGCGCGATAGCCCCCGGAATGATTGTTTCTGCCGACTCGCTTTATAGGGCCACTTCTCAACTTAGAAGAGTGGAACTAAATGCCCCAGATCAGGCAATCGGAAAGAATACCACCCATTCGATACAATCTGGTCTTGTATTCGGTTATTCAGAACTTATAAAAGGTATGATAGCCAGATTCAAAAAAGAAATTGGCACTGATGCAACTGTAATTGCAACTGGAGGTCAAGCAACCATAGTAAAAGACCACGTAGGTGAATTCGATTACATAGATCCCGACCTCACCCTTAAGGGTTTGCAAATAGTTCATTCCCTTAACATTAACTAAAGGTAGCGAAATGCCATCTCCTCTTAACAACAAAAGAGTCGTACTAGGAGTAACGGGTAGCATAGCGTGTTATAAAGCTGCTGACCTCGCGAGCAAACTCGTTCAGAACGGGGCATTAGTAGATGTAATACTGACAAGCGCTGCAACCCAGTTCGTATCAGAATTGACTTTCAGAAGCATAACTCACAGATCGGTATTTACCGATCTATATTCATCGGAATCTGAGCTCTCAATAAATCATGTAGCACTCGCGGAAACCGCTGATATCATAATAGTTGCCCCTACAACAGCTAACACAATAGCCAAAATTGCCAATGGCATTTCTGATGATGTCCTGACCACCACTATTTTAGCAACTAGGGCTCCAATTATTATCGCCCCGGCAATGGATGCCAACATGTTTGATAACGCAGCTACCCAAGCAAATGTAACCACACTTATAACCAGAGGGGTTTTTATCGCAGGCCCAGCCAATGGTAGGCTTGCCTCAGGCCTTATCGGACAGGGAAGGATGGTTGAACCCTCTAACATAATTAGTTCTGCCAGTATGATATTAGGCAAGGATGGGGACTTTTCAGGTAAAAAAATTGTCGTGAGCGCTGGAGGAACTGAGGAAGCCATAGACCCGGTAAGGAATATCACCAACCGTTCGTCAGGAAAAATGGGCTACGCAATTGCAGAGGCAGCAAGAGATCGGGGCGCTGTAGTTAGCCTAGTTGCAGGCCCTAACGCTATACCAAAACCTGTGGGAATTTTAGTTACTAACGTTCAAAGCGCAGAGGAAATGAAAAAAGTGATCGAGACCGAGTGTGATGGAGCCGACGCTCTGATAATGGCGGCGGCCGTCGCTGATTGGAGACCTTTGAAAAAAATGGATTCCAAAGCCAAAAAAAGTACTTCTGATACCTGGTCATTAGAATTGGTAAAAAACCCTGACATTATTGGCAGTATAAAAAATGACAGCCTTATTAAAGTCGGGTTCGCCGCAGAGAGTGAGAACCTCATAGAAAACAGCAAGACAAAAGTTAAATCTAAAAACCTAGACTTTATTGTCGCAAACGACATTACTGCAAAGGACAGTGGGTTCTCAGTAGACACTAATAAAGTAACCATAATCCACGCAAACGGGAACATTGAATCTCTCCCGTTAATGTCTAAGTATGATGTAGGCCATTCCATATTGGACAGGGTGAAGTCAGGCTTTTAACCAAATCAACTAAATGAAAAAAAATGCCTATTAAAATAGCGGTCATATCAGACACGCATTGTTATGAATGGGAAGAGGTTCACCCAGATATGCGCACTTTAGTGGCTGAGTGTGACATGGCGATTCATTGCGGAGATATAGTCCGCCAATCAGTAGTTGAAGGGTTTTTGAAATCAGCAAAAAAAGGGCTAATAGTCCATGGGAACTCTGATCCAGTAGATTTGCGGGAAAGCCTTCCATACACCCAAGTTATAGAGGTCGAGAAAACAAAGATAGGAATCACTCATCCTGCTTGGGGAGGACCTGAATTTCCGCCTTCGGATCTATTTAAGGATTTTGATGAGGCTTTAGATATAATTCTCTTTGGGCACACCCATGAACCTCTAATACAAAATATTAGCGGTACATTGTTTGTAAATCCCGGCCAAGGATATAAATCGTTTATGGTGGACGGTACTATGGCTGTTATTACGATTGACAACGGTGTGGCAGATGCAGAAATAATAATAATAGAATCAGGACGTTCGTAAAAACATCTCACTCTTTTTGTATTAGGTAGTTCCAGGTTTCAAGGGCAAGTGGATGAACAACCCCTTTCTGTTGCATTGTAGATCTGACTCTCAATTTCAAATATTCGAGAATGCCCTCGTCAAGATCAACTTCCATTTTATCTGCGACCAACACCAGTTCTGGATTAGCTGCCAATTTTTCTGGTTCTACCTTGTCCGCAATAAAAACTATTTTCTCGATATGCGTCATGCAGGGTCGACCGGTTGTGTGGTATCTAACCGAATTTACCACTTCCCCATCGTCACATCCTAGCTCTGATTCCAACCAAACAGCTGCCAAGGGTCCATGCAGCAGCACTGGACTATCAAGTTCATATGGATTTATGGGGATATTCTTTTCTCTAGATTGTATTAAAAGTTGAGATCCCTCAAGATGCCTCGCCAGATCATGAGAAAGTGCCCCTAGTGCACATCTTTTATCATCAACTCCATGAATTTTGCCAAGCCTTCGGGCCAAATCACGAGTCCTATAAATATGTTCCTTTAGGGGTAATGGGAGAGAAGCGACCATCCCATCTACTCGATCATAAAGTTTGTCAAATTGATGAGTCACATTTATCAACCAATACCTGCTAGGTTGTGTCCACCAATCAGATGCAAATGCAAGTGTGGAACCTGCTGCCCAGAATCTCTTTTCTGGTTAATCACTAGCCTATACCCACTTTCCGATATTCCCTCTCTAACAGCTAGTTCAGCTGCCACCTTGTACATGGAGTTCAATATTCTGAAATCTTCAACTTCAAAGGATTGAAGATACGTCAAATGAACACTCGGAATGATCAGCAAATGAACAGGTGAAACAGGGTTAATGTCTTTAATGGCAAAACAATGGTCATCTTTATGTAAAATTTCGGAAGGTATTTCCCCTCGGTAGATTTTACAAAAAAGGCAGTCGTCCATGTTTCCCTATTCCAGAACAGCAGTCGCCTCGATTTCAATGAGGAACTTTGGACTGACTAAGCCACTAATAAATACAGTGCTGCTAGCAGGTCCATCTTCCGGGAACAATTCTAGTCTCTGGGTTGCATATTTTGAATAATCTTCGGGCCTAACAATGAATGCTGTTATTTTAACGATATCATCATTGGTAGCCCCCACCGAGTCCAAAGCACTCTCAATATTCAAGAAGCATTGCTTGGCTTGGAGATAGCAATCATCTTCCCCGACAAGATCTCCTTTAGAATTTACAGGTACCTGACCTGACACAAAAAGCAGATTGCCGGATTTAGTGATTGGAGAAAACCCAGATGGCTTATTAGCTGGATTGGGGAAAAAAGTTTCTCTTGGCATTGTTCCTAACCTAGTTCCATTAAGGTAGCTGCATCACTTCTATGCGTACATCATCCGGTGCTTGTATAAATCCAATAATTAGACCGGTTGGTGTCTTGGTTGGTCCATCTAATATTTTTGCGCCCAAATCTTCCAATCTTTTAAACTCTGCATCAATGTCATCCACTTCGATCCCGAAGTGCTCCAATCCCCAATGAGCTGCAGCGTCTCCCACTCCCATTGCTTCCCCGGTTCGATCACTAGATATATTTACAGCTATACCATCTTTAGTCCGGCACCTGATGAACCTGTCTCCTTGAGGGCGGGGATTTTCATCATTGATGATTTCAAACTCAAAAGCTTTCACATACCAATCTGCAGTTGCACCAGGGTCTGGGGCTTTAAGGTGAACATGGTTAAAAGAATACGACATTCTAAATTCCTCCGATTATATTAAAACAGCAGGTTAAATTAGGCGTTAATCTCTGTCAACACCCTCCTTCATGACTTGACATCATTTACAGCTGCAGCAAAGGCGAATATCTTGCTTTCGTCTTTAGCACCGTCAGTTTCAACACCCGTCGATACATCTACGGCCCATGGCTGTGAAACTCTGATCGCTTGGGATACGTTTTTAGAGGTCAGCCCTCCAGCTAATATAAATTTGCCTGACAAGTTGAATTGTCCAATCACATTCCAATCAAAAGTTTTGCCTGTGCCCCCCAAAGTCCCCTTCTCATATTTATCCAGCAAAGGTATATATCCCGAGCCGAATATATTATCCAAATCTGAATTGATCAATTTACTATTCACACCAAAATCGATTTTAACTTGTTTGATCACCTCAGCATCGACTTCATCCCAATATGATTTATCTTCCTCGCCACATAGTTGAGCATAATCTAACCCACATTCACTTATGATTTCATTTACTTCTTCTATCGGTTGGTTCGCAAACAAGCCAACCAAAGCTGGCCCACCGCGACCTGATTCATATCTGTATTCATCTATAATTCGAATTGCCAAATCTAAACTTACTTCACGCCTAACACCATGGACAAATACAAACCCCAGAAAAGAGGCCCCGTTTTCTCGGGCAACAATGGCATTTTGTGAGTCCTTTAACCCACATATTTTAAACAAAGTCACAGTAAATTCCTAAGTGCAATTGCAGGATCATTTGCTGTTACCAAAGATTCTCCCACCAAAACCGCCCCCACTCCTGCTTTCATAACCCTCTCAATGTCAGCCTTATCAGATATACCGCTTTCACTAACTGAAATTTTTCCGAGCGGCACCTTTGGAGCCAAAATTTCGGTCGTTTCGAGCGTGGTATTGAACGTTCTTAAATCTCTATTGTTGATCCCTATGATTTCAGCTCCAGATTCTACAGCCAATTCAAGCTCTTTTTCATCATGCACCTCAACCAAACATTGCATCCACAATGAGGTTGCGATGTTTGTGAAATCTATCAATTGGTCTTTGTCCAACATAGACACAATGAGCAAAATTGCGTCAGCCCCATAAGCCCGAGCTTCATAGATTTGATAAGGATCAAATATGAACTCCTTCCTTAAAACAGGCACCCCCGACTGATAAACTTCATTGTGGACTTCAAGCAGATCTTCAATGCTGCCATAAAAATGATCTTCGTTTGTAAGAACAGAAACTGCTGCTGCACCATTCTCAGCGTATACTGCGGCCAATTCAGAAGCTTTGATATCTTTTGAAAAAATACCTTTTGAGGGCGATCCTCTCTTCACTTCCGCAATTACCCTAATGGAATCTCCCATCAGACAGCCAGAAAAATTTAACGGCCTTTCACGACTCGATATCAACCTCTCTACTTCTCGCCTAGGCAATTCCCTTTTACGTGCTTTTAATCTCTCTTGTTTAATTTGGACAATTTTTTTCAAAATGTCAGGGGTGTCAGAATTTATCATCAGGCCCTATATCGCATTGCTAAGTTCTATGTGTTCATTTAAAGATTTCATCGCTTTGCCAGAATCTATGGAATTTGCGCTGATTGACATACATTCACTTAAAGTATCAGATATCCCTGCCACAAAAAGAGTCGCTCCAGCATTCATTACAACAATGTCTCTTGAAGGCCCAGGCTCCCCTCCTAATACGCCTCGAATTAGATTAGCACTCTCCTCAGCGTTACCAGCTTTTATGTTTTTCAGAGATGAGACTGCTATTCCGAAGTCTTCAGGTTTTATCTTATAACTATCAACTTTTCCTGCCTCAAGTTCCCACACAGTAGTGCTAGTAGATATGGTTATTTCATCCAGTCCATCATCACCGTGTACCACCAATGCCTTCTCACTACCTAATTTACCCAGGACATTGGCCATGAGTTCCCCAAATGACGGATCTGCGACTCCGATGAGCTGGCGAGCTGCACCTGCAGGGTTTGTGAGTGGGCCTAGAATATTAAAAACGGTCCGAATACCCATTTCCCTACGGGGCCCAGCAGCATATTTCATCGACGGATGAAAAGATTGGGCAAACATGAATCCAAATCCGGTCTCGCTTATACAGTGTGCGATTTGCTGCGAATTCAACTGAATATTCACCCCTAAAGCCTCTAGTACATCTGCGCTTCCGCTTTTACTGGACATAGCTCTATTACCGTGTTTACCAACCTTTATGCCCGCGCCAGCCGCTACAAAAGCCGCGGCTGTAGACACATTAAATGTTCCAAATCCGTCACCACCTGTACCGCATGTATCAACTAGATCATTTTCAGTATCCACATGTAACGACATAGTTCGCATTACAGAAGCCATGCCTGAAACCTCTTCCACTGTTTCTCCTTTCATTCGAAGAGCGGTGACTAATGAGGCAAACTGTGAGGGAGTAGCTTCCCCATCCATTATCGAAGTCATAGCAGAAACAGCTTCATCAAATGTAAGATTTTGTTTTTGAACCAGCTTTTCTATCAAATTACCGATCATAATTAGATCCTTTGAAGGCATCAATATTTCAAAAAATTTCCCAAAAGTTCCTTCCCGTTTTCAGTCATAATAGATTCAGGATGAAACTGTATTCCTTCCACAGGATGATCTTTATGCCTAACGCCCATTATTAACCCGTTTTCAGTCCAAGCGGTCACTTCCAAATCATCAGGAAGATCTTCCTTGAATATTGCAAGGGAATGGTAACGAACCGCATTGAATGGATTGGGTAACCCGTTAAAGACTCCCTTGCCATCATGATGTACCGCAGAAATTTTACCGTGCATTATTTCTCCAGCGCTACCAACCACCCCACCGTAAGAATGCCCCACGCATTGATGACCCAAACAAACCCCTAGTGTTGGTACGGTTGGTCCAAAGTGTTTTATGACATCGTTTGAAATACCGGCCTTATCAGGAGTACATGGGCCTGGCGATATAACTATTTTTTCAGGCCCCATTTTAGTTATCTCTTGCAGCGTGATCTTGTCATTTCGGACAACAGAAACCTCAGCTCCCAACTCAGCGAGATACTGATATAAATTGTAAGTAAAGCTGTCGTAGTTATCTATCAATAAAATCATTTAGTGAGCACCCAATTTGTTTTCGGCATCTTCTATGGCTCTCAGTAGGGCTCCGGCTTTATGAATTGTTTCGTAAAATTCTGTCTCCGGCACGCTATCGTAGACTATCCCTCCGCCTGCCTGAAAATGCGCCACCCCATCTTTGAAAACTAGCGTCCTTATCGTGATGGCAGTGTCCATATTCCCAACAAAATCAAAATAGCCAACTGCTCCGGCGTAGGGGCCCCTTGAATCCTCTTCCAATTCTGCAATTATCTCCATAGCCCTTATTTTTGGAGCACCTGATACAGTCCCTGCAGGGAAACACGCCCTAAGAGCGTCGTAATTCGAATATTCTGATTTTAATTTCCCTTCCACGTGGGACACTAAGTGCATAACATGGGAATACCTTTCTATTCCCATTATTTCTACCGCCTGAACAGTTCCCGGTTCGCTGACCCGGCCGATATCATTTCTACCGAGATCTAATAGCATTAGATGTTCAGCCCTCTCTTTTTCGTCGGACCTCAATTCTTGTTCTAATCTACGGTCTTCCTCAGGGTTATCCGCCCTAGGTCGTGTTCCTGCTATCGGATGCGTAGAAACCACACCATCTTCCACTTGTACCAACATTTCTGGTGAAGCTCCAACTATTTGAAATCCATTCAAATTGAGATAGTACATATACGGAGACGGGTTTATGGCTCGAAGAGACCGATAAATATGAAATGGATGAGCCGAGGAAGGCCTTGAAAACCGTTGAGAAACCACAACTTGGATAACATCCCCATCCACCACGTATTTTTGACTATCTTCAACCATGGATTGATGATATTCAGGTGTCATATTAGAAATTTTATCTCCAGATCGAAACCCGGATTCCGCAGGGATGCCAGAGGGATCTAATGGTGAATTAAGTCTCTCTATAATTCCGTCGATTCGCTCAATAGCTTTCACGTATTCATCTTCAATCACACCATCTAATTTAACGTGACTTACAACTTGAATCATGTGTCGAACATGGTCAAAAACAAGGAAGGTTTTTGTCAACATAAAAACTGATTCCGGAACATCAAGAACATCTTTGTTGCCATGGGGGATGTCCTCAAAATAACGAGCAACCTCATAAGAGAGATAACCCACCGCTCCCCCCATAAACCGAGGAAGGTATCCAGAATTAACCACCTCATATTTCGATAGAATAGATTCCACCAATCGAAGAGGATCTACCTCTCCGTCCTTCCATCCCGGTCCGGTCTCAATTACGTCCTCTGGTTCAGTTCCAATAAAACTATATCGAGCTAAATGTTCTCCTCCCTCCACACTTTCCAGCAAAAAAGAGTAAGGAGCACGAGCAACCTTTAGATAGGCTGACACAGGAGTCTCAAGATCTGCACTAATCTCCCTGTATATTGGTGCAAGGTTACCCTGCGAGCTCATCCTTTTTACCTCAGAAAGTCTAGGATAATACATATTGGCACTCGATGAATTTTGGTGTCAGATGGATTATTCTAATCACGGTACGATTAACCCCATTTTTTCTTTCATTTCACGAACTTTTGGCGTTGAGATTGAGGCCGCATGCTCAGCCCCAATAGCCAACAATCTGTCCAATTCCGCGACATCATCCATCAGGCGTTCATATTGTTCACGTATGGGAGCAAGCTCTTCTATAACAACCTCTGCCACTGTTTTTTTCAGGTCCCCGTATCCCCTGGCCGACTCAAAATCTCGCTCCACCTCCTTTTCGTTTTTCCCTGTAATGACTTTATATATGCCTAATAAATTATTAACCCCTGCTTTTTCTTCCTCTTCAGAAAACCGAATTTCATTTCCTGAATCAGTAACGGCACGCATAAAAGATCTTTCTATTTCCTTGGGGTCGTCTAATATTCGGACGGCGTGACCTCTTACATGGGAATAACTTTTGGACATTTTTACCATAGGGTCATTAAGACCCATAACACGACCACCAATATCTGGTATCACAGGCTCAGGCACAACAAACGTTTCCCCGTAAATGCTGTTAAATCTGTTGGCGATGTCTCTTGCAAGTTCAACATGCTGCTTCTGATCCTCCCCAACAGGGACCTCGTGGGCATCATAAAAAATAATGTCGCCGGCCATTAATACCGGGTAATCCAATAAAGCCGTCGATACACTGCCTCTACCTTCTGATTTATCCTTAAACTGCGTCATCCTTTCCAACCAGCCGAGAGGTGTAACACAATTTAGGAGCCAACATCCTTCGGCATGGGCTGGAACATGACTTTGAACAAACAATGTGCTCTTTTGGGGGTCCAGCCCACAGGCAAATAAAATTGCTGCAAGATCTCTAGTTTGAGACACAAGTTGCTCTGGGTCCGGGGTTACTGTATCGATAAAACCTGCCCCCAAGGCATGGAGGTCCACCACACAGAAAAAATTCTCCTTTTCTGACTGTCGGTCTACCCAACCTTTAAATGCGCCCAGGTAATTCCCCAATTGAGGATCCCCACTTGGCTGTACTCCGCTAAAAACTCTTTTTATTTCTTTCATCTTATCCCTACAATTATTTTCAAAAAAAAACCGCCCCTCGAAAGGGGCGGTTGTATTACCGCGGTGCCACCCTTATTCCTCTTATTAACTAAGAGGCACTCTATGGAATTAAATTCCAGGCTCTTTTAACGGGGCCTATCCGTCCACTAACCAACCTTAATAGATTCGTTAACAGCAGCTCCCAGGTCCATTCACTACCTGCGCTTACACCGGCTCCCAGCTTACCCGGCTCTCTTAGTATCGCTAGATAGTTACTACTCCTGTTCTTCGCCTTTTAACTAAAATCATTATACCGCATGATGTCTACTGAAACGCCGGTATCACCTCTTTTCCAAACAGCTCAATCGAGGTCATGACTTTTTCATGAGAAACTTGGTCTGACTGCATAATTAAAAGAAGTTGATCTACGCCAATTTCTTCATGACGACGAACAGATTCTATGCACGACTCAGGATTGCCGGCGACTATTACCCCTCGTTCAGCCAAAAGTTCTGCCGGTAGCTCTCCTAACATTGCTCTTGGAGCTCCTCCTCCTCCTAAATCTTCTTCACCTCCCAAGAACCTTGAAAAATTCGCCTGTAGATGCTCAGGTATTCCTCCCCATGAGTCTAACAATTTTTCATACACTTCTGCCCTATCAGCGGTATATGGCCGGTTAGGTCCAAAAAACTCCTTAATAGCACTGGCTCCAATCTCTTTGGCTTCTCGATCATCATACCCACAATGTCCCAATGTGAAATTAGCCCATTGATTGTTTACGAACCCTCCAACAGGGTTTGCATTTTTTATATTCTCCCTGTAATTTTCCACATGTTCCTTCATACCCGCAGGAGCACCAGATCCAAATGACAAAACGCCTATCCCTTTTTCAGCTGCCATTTCATAACTACTAGCCTGAGTGCATGCCATCCATATTGGAGGATGGGGAGACTGTTTGGGTTTGGGTAATATTTCCCTTTCCGGGATATCAAAATGTTTACCCTTATGTGAAAATAATCCTTCAGTTTGCCAAATGTTGGGAATGATACTCAAAGATTCTTCCATGATTTCTCGGGTATCCCTAGGGTCGATTCCTAATCCCAGTTGCTCATATGGGCTGCTGCGCCCAACCCCAAACTCCACTCTGCCACCTGAAAGATGGTCAACCATAGATATCCGTTCTGAAACTTGTATCGGGTGATGATTAGGCAGGACAACAACGCCAAACCCGATACGAATTTTTTTCGTCAACCTTGATAAGGCAGAAATTATCACTTCAGGTGCAGAGGACCCGGAGAAGGTTGTCAAAAAATGATGTTCTACAAACCATAAATGATCAAACCCCACCTCGTCAGCCAAACGACACTGCTCGATAGTTTCATCGATTAAAGATGAATAATCAACTTGAAAGTCGTTATGGGGACGCTGCATTTCATACAGAAGTCCGAATTTCATATTCTATCTCCTAGCCAACTAATCTTATTTTGCTGCAGTCTAACACAGGCAAAACTACTCCTCGATAGAACTGAATTTATGTGTACACTATCAACGTAATTCCCGTCATCCATGGTAGGAGGTAGCATGAATATTTTGATAATGGCTGCTGGAGCTGTAGGTGGTTACTTTGGCTCAGTTTTGTCCACTTCTAATGACGTCACATTTGTGGCTCGAGGAGAGCATTTGCGAAAAATCCAGGAATGCGGTCTATCCGTGAAAAGTGTTACCAGCGGAAACTTTGTGTGCTGGTCTAAGGCCTACAAGGAGCCTCCTTCGGAATACCGAGCTGATCTCGCAATTTTCTGTGTAAAGGATTATCAGAATGACGAGGCCAGTGAAATCATGGCCAATTCGATTTCAGATAACACCACCATCTTGACCTTGCAGAACGGCTTGGGAAGTGGGGAATTCTTAAGTCAAAAGTTCGGTAGTGAAAAAGTCGTGCTAGGAGCAGCCTATGTCGAAGCTTCCAAAGGCGAACCTGGGGAGATCTTCGAGCATGGAGGTGTATGCCGTATAACTTTTGGTAAACAATCTGACCTGCAAGACGGCCGTATAAAAGAACTTGCAAATATCTTTGAAAGTTCCAATATTGATTTCACAGTATCAGAAAATATACATGATTCCCTTTGGCAAAAATTGGTATTCATTAGCGCTTTGAGTGGTATGACATGCATAACCAAATCCACTTTTAGAGAAGTCATGAACAATCCTTCAACACGAAATATCACTATAAGTCTTGTACGTGAAACTGCTTCGGTGGCATCTGAAATAGTCTCGAATTTTTCTAAGGATACTGTCCAAAATACCATCGATTACCTGGAAACTCACAAAAATGATCTGGTATCGTCGATGCATCAAGACATGTTGTCCGGCAGGCCCATGGAAATTAACGCAATAAATGGTGCAGTCAGCCGGGAGGGGAAAACCCTTGGGATTCCCACTCCGATCAACGACATGATAGCCTCTTGCCTTTCACTGCAAGATGCTAGAGCGAGAAAATGATTAATCATTCAGAAAAGGAAACTTTATGAAATATTTCTATAAGGCCGATGACGCTAATCAGCGAGAGCTTGCACCTGGAGTGAAGTTAAAAACCATGTGGGGAGATAAGATAATGATGAGTCTTGTCGAACTCGATCCTGGTTCTGAAGTTCCATTACACAGCCATCCCAACGAACAGGCCGGAATGGTGCTTGAAGGAGAGTTCGAATTCACTATTGGAACTGAGTTCAAAAAGGTGAAAGAGGGCGAGTATTACATTATCCCGGGCGGTATAGAACACAGGGTCGTGGCGGGGTCCCAACCTGCACGGGCCCTGGATATTTTCAGTCCCCCTCGTGAGGACTACAAATCATAGCCACAATCCAGGGCGCCTATTCAAATAAGCACCCTGGATTGTGAACAAAATTATCTATGCTCCGAACCGAACGTCAGCATTGGGGTCGCTATAGTCGACTCCTTTTGTGGCCCAAAAAATCTTAGCAATTCCATCTACTGCATCAACCAATTCCTTCGCTGAAGATGAACTTACCCCTTGTTTATTGGCACCCGCTAGTTTGTCCGCGTTCCAGAACAATTCGTGGAGATTTGGGTAATCAGAAAGATGCTCTGGTTTGAAATAGTCTGACCAAAGAATATTGAGTTCGTTCTTAACTCCCTGGGCATGCTCTTCTTTAACCGCCACGTATCGTGCTACTGAATTAGGCATCGCGGGATCTGGGGCGCCGGCAGCAAAATCGACTGCCTCAAGTCTTATCGCCATTTTCAGAACCGTCTGCGCAGCTATTTTTGCACTAATTGGATCATATATACCACAGGGGACATCACAGTGGGCTTGTACATCTCCAAAAAGTCTTGAAATGATTTTCATAAACAACCTTCCTTAAACCTGACCTTGCTCTCCAAGGCCCGAAACTTTAATTTATATCAGAAACCTATTGACCAGTTTCTGGCTGTTAAGATACAGAAAATTACTGTCCAAGGCAACAAAACATCAAATGAGGATTGCAAAGGTTCTATGCTCCATATTAGAAGGGTGAAAAATCGCAGTATGGAACCAACATTAACCAATAATGTTCTGATATTAACGAAAACTTTTAGATTCCCTTATCGAGGCCAGATCGTGACATTCAGGAATCCAATAAATTTCGCGGAGACCATAATAAAAAGAGTGATAGCAATAAAACGTGATCAGTTAAAAATCAGTGAAGGGTCTATCTATCTAAACGGGGAAAGTTTAAAGGAACCATATATAGAGGGATTACCCAAGACAATGGATATTGAAGAGGAATTTGATTGGAATCTGGAGAATGACTTCGTAATTGTCCTATCAGACAATCGTCTTTCAGGAAATTTGGACAGCCGCATATTAGGGCCTATCAAATGTGCGCATATTTTAGAAGAACTTGTTATAAAGTTATGGCCGATAAAATTCCGTAACCCATAAATAACAAACCACAACGGCTTATTTAGTAATATAATTCGGTTGACAAAACAAATTACGACTAACATCAGAGGTGTTTTATGTCAGAGACCATAGTTCTATACACTAGTCCGGATTGTACTTATTCAGACGCCTTAAAAGAGGAACTTATAGATTTGGCAATAGATTTCGAAGAAATAAATTTAGCCTTGAATCCTGAGCTCTGGGAAAAAGTAGAAGAATTAACTGGGGGGGAAAGAATAACTCCTGTTATGGTCACTGGTGATAATGTAGAAGTAGGGTTTCATGGAGTTGGTTGAAGCTACTAGATAAAAGTGGCCGTGAGCCACAAAAACTAAATCCCAGAGTTCTACTTTTGTTGATTTAATTTCCTAATTCAAACTTTGTTAGCAATGGAGTTACAATGATTTGGGTACGTAGAATAGTCGCATTGCCTTTCATAATCATGGCCTTCGTCACCTTTCAAGTTGGCGTTCTAGCCCAGCAGACAGCTTCAAATCTCATCAATCCATCTTTCTATCTGGAAACTTTGGCAGAGTCTAACATCTACCAGTTTCTATTAACTGACTTGCCCAGAACAGCACTAAAAGACGTCCGGAAGGCGAACAGTAACCCCATTATCGAGCAGAGCGGATTGTCTGATGAAATTATAATCACCTCGATAAATGAAATAATTCCACCCGAGTGGTTGCAATCCAATTTTGAATCCACTGTGATAGGGGTTGGTGACTACGTAACAGGAAGGAGTGATGAATTCACCATTTCTATACCTGTTGATGAAAGAGTCCAAGCAGCATCTAATCAAATAACTTTTATATTAAATGAAAGTGACCTTTATAAACTTGTCATGGAAAATCAGGTTCGCCCAGTTGTGTCTGAAGCTTCAAAAAGCGAATTACCTTTTGACGTCTCTGTTAATGAGGACCAATTGATGGCTTCGATACAAAAAATAATATCCAAAGCGTGGCTCACAGGACAAATAGATTCAGTCCTCGGTGAAGTGGTCCCCTACGCAGTAGGAGCTGAAGATACCTTTGCTGTCATAGTAACTGTAGACGATAGAGTTGAAGTAGCCGTCGCAGAAGTCAAAGCTTTATTGGCGGAGGCTAACGCATATGAAGCATTATTTGAAGGCTCAATTGCTCCAAATATATCATCTTCAATAGGCAACAGCGCAAAATTACCCTATGGTGTGGAAATCACTGACGAGGAAATATCGGCAATAATAAAAGAGACAGCCCCACCTTCCTGGATGCAAAAAATAACAGAATCAGTACTTGATAATGCCACCCCTTATTTGGTCGGGAGAACTGATGAATTTTCTATCTCCATTAACATAGAGCCGAATAAAGAAGAGGCCGTGAGTGATTTGATGGCGCTCGCAGAGCAAAAGTTAAATGGCAAATTAGACAGCTTACCTGATTGTGACGCCGATGAAGTCACCAATATATTGAACAACCCCATTGGAGGGCTTCCGTCTTGCTACCCAGCAGACCCAGCCCTTAAACGACAAATGCAAAGTTATACCAAGGGATACATAACCACAGTTATCTCCTCAGTAAGGCCCCAGATTATCAATACAATTCCTAATTTAATTGAATTTGATCAAGACTCCTTGCGAAAGGTTGTGCCACCTAAGGCATTGGATTCTTTTGATCAAGGTAGAGACCTTATGCGAGAAGGATATACCTTCAGAGAAACTGATTTGGAAAGCCTTATCAAGCAAGGTGCAGGTGACAACTCCTGGGATCAGGTGACTACTGTTAGAAATTCTCTATCAAAGGGGATCCAATATAACGATCAAGATTTTAGGGTGCATATTGAATCAATAACCGCCGATGGTGGCCAAACCCTATCGATGCTTGACCAACTTCGTGGCATACTGAAGTTAGTGCACATGTTTAATCTGGCGGTTTACATACCTACTATTCTGATAGCAGCAATAGTGGGGTTTTTAGGTGGACGAGGGTGGAATCAAAGACTCATATGGGCTGCTATAGCGATGTTGATCGCATCATTTCTAGTATACGTAATCTGGGGTCCGATTTACTCGTCTGTCGCAGAACCAGTCATTCATGTACAAATAGATCAAATCGCGTCACAAACTAGTGGACAAATAGCACCTCAATTTTTGGCGACTGAATCCTTGGTACTTCAGCAGGTCACCAGCATTGGTAAAATTGCGATTTCAAAGTTTGTAGCCGGAATTTCAAGCACTGCACTCATAACATCAATTATCTCGGTGATAATAATTGCCGGATGCGTGATTCTAAGTAAGATAAATTCTAAGTAGACATTTTGAGGAAAAAATATGGCCAGAATAAAGCAGATAACATCAAAAAAGGACATATCAAATGAACATCACGGAATATTTGATTCAATAGCTTCCTCCAGAGGGAGAATAAGTGGCCCATTCTCGGTGCTGCTGCACAGCCCAGAGGTCGCCGGTAGAGCAGCACATCTTGGGGCTTACATACGCTTTGAATCCCTACTTAAGGACGATGACAGGGAGGTCGCGATTATTACAGCTGCTCGGGAAATGAATTGTAACTACGAATGGGCAGCTCATGTACCAATAGCTATGGAGGCTGGTATAACCCAAGAAGTTGTAGAGGTAATAAATGAAAGAGGTTCCACAGACGAGGTAGCCCCCAACTACTCGCTGATAATACGGTATGCAAGACAATTAATAAATGAAAAAAAAGTGGACCAAGAAACGTTTGAACAGGCTGTTTCTAAATACGGAGAACAGGGCGTAACAGAATTAACAGCCACCATCGGTTATTATGGCATGCTGGCATGCGCCCTCAATGTTTTTGAGGTAACTCCTGAATCTGGCAAACCAACGCTGATATAACTTAAGGAAGATATTGGGTGACCTCTTCATATTCTTTGTCAGTCAATTGCCAGTCTGCGGCGGCAGCGTTTGAGATAACCTGTTCAGGTTTGGTCGCACCGGCTATTACTGAACTAATATCACCGTTATAAAGTAGCCAGGCAAACGCCAAATCCAAAACAGTTTTACCTCTCTCTTTGGAAAAGCTAATCAACTTTTCAAGTAACGCGTAATTACCCTCAGTAAACAATCCTTTATCGTCGGCTTCCAATCTAGATCCTGCTGGAGATGGAGAATCTTTTCTGTATTTCCCTGTCAGAAATCCATTGGCTAGCGGGAAATATGGAAGAATTCCGACCCCATATTTTCCACAAAAAGGAATCAGTTCGTACTCTACATTTCTTTCCAGCATGCTGTAGTGTGGTTGGGCACTTATAAAAGTCTGGATTCCGAGTTCCTTGGAAGTCCATACAGACTCACAAACCTGCCATGCAGAAAAATTTGAACACCCGAAATACCTTATTTTGCCTTGGGTGACCAAATCATCCAAGGTTCTCAAGGTCTCTTCTATAGGTGTAGTGGAGTCCCACCAATGAATTTGGTACAAATCTATATAATCGGTGCGCAAGCGAGTCAAACTATTCTCAACTTGTTCTGTTATATGTTTTCTGGAATTGCCGGCTTGATTGGGGCCTTCCGACAGACGACTTGAAACCTTGGTAGCTATTACGGCTTTCTCACGTCTACCCTCTAAGGACCTACCTATGTATTCCTCTGACAAGGTATTGCCGTAGCTATTTGAGGTGTCAATCAAATTAATTCCGACATCAAATAATTGGCTGATAACAGAATCGGAACTCTCGTAATCCAATCTGCCTCCAAAATTATTAGCCCCGAGGCCGATGGCAGAAACCTCCAACCCAGACTTTCCTAATTTTCTATAGTTCATTAGAGACTCCTGTTATTTACTATATTTTCAGGCCTAGATACGAAATAGCCATCTTCTTTCTTAATCACAAGAGCAAATGGATGTGAATTTATATCCAAGGCCATTTCGCGATCTTCAATGGGCCACTGAGGATATGTAGGAATTTCGTATTTCTGGGACTCTTCACCAGATATAACCAAGGATCTTACGGCATCGTGATTAGGTTTTCTGCCCTGCATGGTATTCCGTAAATAAAGAGCACATTGTTCATCTTCATCTGCTCTTATCCTACCTTCCCACCCCATGGCTACTAAGGTAACTATCTCTGGCTTTGTCGAAAGGATGTTAGTTACAGTGGCATCTGCTACGGCAAATGAACCTCCATAAATAACATCTGCGTTAGAAGCCGCTGTGACACCTACCGTTCCCGCCCTTGTAGACTGGATAATTGTTTTGCCGGTCAGATCCACATCTTTTAATTCAAAAGGGGAATTTCCAAAATCGAACCCTTCTGGCCTTTTACCTCCAACTTCCCCCATCAAAACATCCCCTACACCCATACGCTGAAGTTCAAAAGCCTCTTCTATTTCAGCAACCAAAATGATTTCTTTTGCACCGTTTGCAAAGGCTACCGCCTCTGTAGTGAAACAACGAAAAACATCGATCACCACTACGACTCCCTCAGCCTCTTGAGCTCCCGCAATCAGACTTTCGATTCTTATTTCCAATTTATGTATCCCTTATATCCCTTAATCCTTTAGGCAAGGTGAAAGTTATATTTTCTTCTTCACCCCCCATTTCAATTACTTCGCTAGGGTTAATGAAATCGATAATGCCCCTCACCAAAGAGTCTGGAGTAGATGCACCAGATGTCACACCTACGTTTTCCACATCAGCTAGCCATTTAAGATCAAGTTCTTCTACGCTATTAATCAAAAAGGCAGGGACTCCATTCGATTCCGCAACCTCTTTTAAACGATTACAGTTAGAACTATTCTGGGCACCTACCACCAAAAATATCTCGACATGATTAGAAATTTCTTTTACCGCCATTTGCCTGTTTGTAGTGGCATAACAAAGATCATTTCTCACTAATACGTCACTAAAGGAATTTTGAATATTGCGTATTGAATTTTCAGTATCGTCTACAGAAAGTGTGGTCTGGGTCAAGACCGCCACGGGAATGGATTTATCCCATTCTGGAGATACAAATTCCTCTCTATCATCTACAATTTCCATATCCGTTTGGCCAGTAGTTCCCTTAACTTCCTGGTGGCCTTTGTGTCCAACTAATATGATTTTCCTGCCGTCCCGGTTGTATTTTTTTGCTTCGTTATGGACCTTAATCACAAGAGGGCAGGTTGCATCCAAAACCTGTAATCCCTGTTCTTTTGCCTTCTTGAAATCTTCAGGGGGAGAACCGTGAGCCGAAAAAACGACCTTCGATCCTACCGGTATTTCATCTACATTTTCGACTGTTATGGCACCTTTGGATTCTAAATCGTTCACGACGAATGGATTATGGACTATTTGATGTTTCACATATATCGGAGGTCCATATTTTTCAAGGGCCAGTTCAACAATATCTATCGCGCGAACCACTCCAGCACAAAACCCTCGCGGTACTCCCAAATAAACGTTCACTTAGTCCTCCTGACATGATAAATATTCAATACCTGTTCTAGGATATCAAATATTGTCATATGATTAGATCGCTGGGCCCCTTGTAGTAGTAACCTTTGAGTCGTTGTATACTAAATATATCTAACTGTCGCAATGGAGATTCCACCCCATATGAAATTAGCTCAGCGGATGAGTCGCCTTGGAACAGAAACAGCATTCGAAGTACTAGTAAAAGCGCAACAGTTAGAAGCCAAAGGAAGACATATCATTCATCTCGAAATCGGGGAGCCTGATTTTGAGACCCCTACCAACATCGTAGAAGCTGGCAAGCAGGCTTTGTCTGATGGATTTACCTCATATAACCCTTCTCCTGGATACGATGATTTAAAAGAATCGATAGCAAAAGATATATCGAAGAGCAGGAGTATCAACGTCAAAAAAGAAAACGTGATTGTCACCCCAGGTGGTAAGCCAATAATGTTTTTCATAATAATGGCGATGATAGAAAATGGGGATGAAGTGCTTTACCCGAACCCCGGGTTCCCAATTTATGAATCAATGATTAAATTTTGCGGTGGGACGGCGGTACCAGTGAGGCTTGGTGAGGAAAACTCCTTCAATTTAGACATTAAAGAGGTGGAAACCCAGATATCTGAAAAAACAAAACTGATGATTGTTAATTCTCCTAATAACCCATGTGGAAGCGTGATAGAAAAAAAAGATTTAGAAGCTTTATCGAAACTAGCCAAGGAAAATGACATTACAGTTTTATCTGATGAAATATACTCACGCTTCCTATACGAAGGAACGCACCACAGTATCGCAAGTTTCCCTGACATGATAGGTAGAACAATAATCCTCGACGGCTACTCTAAAACTTACGCTATGACAGGTTGGAGAATCGGTTACGGTATCTTTCCAGAAGACTTGGTTGAACCTATATCGCGGTTAGTGACCAATAGCGTGTCATGCACGGCCAGTTTCACCCAAAGAGCTGCTATTGAAGCAACAGAAGGGCCTCAAGAAGATTCAATATTGATGGTTGAAGAATTCAAAAAGAGAAGGTCTATAGTGGTAGAAGGATTAAATAAAATCGACGGTATAACATGCGCTGTACCCAAAGGTGCTTTTTATGCATTCCCCAACGTGGAGGGAACCGGTATGACTAGCTCTGAATTTGCTAATAGGGTTCTAGAAGAAGCCGGTGTAGCCGTGTTGGCGGGAGAATCATTTGGTGAATACGGCAACGGTTACATAAGAATATCCTTTGCAAACTCAACAGAAAACCTACTTCAAGCCATCGATAGAATACGCAAATTCGTAGAATATAAAACCTAAATCAGCACCGATTACAGTAGAATAGCTTCCATATATTTTATTTACATTTATGTTGATGGATCATACTAGAATTGGCTACCCTACGTTTAGCATTAGCTCAGATCAACCCTACAGTAGGTGACTTAGGTCATAACAGTGACCTCATCATTCACCATATAGAGAAAGCAGAGCAGGAAGGAATTGACATTATCGCTTTCCCAGAGTTGGCTGTGACTGGATATCCGCCAGAAGATCTGTTACTTAAACACGATTTCATAAAAGACAACATGGATGCTGCCGAAAGAATATCTCGATCTGCGGGTGAAATAACGGCTATATTCGGGTTTGCAGAACGTGTAGAAGGCAAAATTTACAATTCTGCAGCAATAGCTAGCAATCATGAAATCGTTGCTAGCTATCAAAAGATACATTTGCCGAATTACGGAGTGTTTGATGAAAAACGTTATTTCATCGAGGGGTCTGATGCCCCCGTATACGATTTAGGCCAGGTGCGGTTTGGGGTAAATATATGTGAAGATATTTGGTTTTCACCCGGACCAAGTGATACCCAGAGTGCCAATGGGGCATCTTTGATTATCAATATCAATGGTTCCCCCTTCAGCTTGGGAAAAAGATCTCAAAGAGAAGAAGTCTTGATCGAAAGAGCAAAAAGCAATGGTATCTTCATCGCATATATAAACATGGTTGGAGGGCAAGATGAACTTGTATTTGATGGAGGTAGCCTAATAGTTGATCCTAAAGGCCACATACTCATGAGAGCCAATCAATTCGAAGAAAATACATATATTTATGAAATTGATCTTCCAACATATAAGCCCAGCATCACATCGGAATCGATTAACGGGTTAACCCAGGTGACCTTACCAGGGTCAATAAAGGAGGGCTCGCCTAATGTTTCATCAATTCCACTTAGTATCATGGATCAGAAGGAAGAAATTTACAGAGCCCTGGTACTAGGGACACGAGATTACGTAAGAAAATGTGGATTCTCTAAGGCTCTAATTGCTCTATCGGGAGGTATTGATTCTAGTTTGGTTGCTGCAATTGCAGTAGAGGCTTTAGGTTCGGAAAATGTGAAAGGGGTATCTTTACCTTCCAAATTTTCCTCCATGGGGAGCAAAGTTGATGCCAAACAACTAGCTGACAATCTAGAAATACGAATGGACACGATTCAAATTGAGGAAATTCTTCAATCCATGGAAAAAGGTCTCAATGATCAATTTCAAGGAACCCAATGGGGGGTCGCCGAGGAAAATCTCCAATCTAGAATCAGAGGCAATATAATGATGGCATTATCTAATAAATTCGGGTTTCTAGTATTAACTACCGGAAATAAAAGTGAAATGGCCGTTGGATATGCAACCATTTATGGTGACATGGCAGGAGGATTCTCAGTAATAAAAGATTTACCCAAAGGTATGGTGTACGAAATTTGCCACTATATTAATATGAAACATGGATACGATTTAATTCCCAATTCCGTCTTAATCAAACCTCCTAGCGCGGAATTGAAACCTGATCAAAAGGATTCAGATACTCTACCTGATTACGATATCTTGGACGCTATCTTGGAAAAATATATAGAACAAGATCTTGGAATTGATGAGATTTTAAATATTGGATTTGATCCTGGCACTGTGGCAGAAATATTGAACCTTGTAGACATGAATGAGTACAAGAGACGTCAATCAGCTCCAGGTATCAAAATAACTTCTAAGAACTTCGGTAGAGATCGTAGAATGCCTATTTCCAACAAATATCGACCGTATTAAATACATATATTAGTATTGCTGCGGCAAGTAGATTCTATAAATAAGAGTTTAAACATGATTAGAAAAGAACGACTCGTACAAACATTTTGCGATATAGCAAAAATTGATAGCCCTTCAGGTGAAGAAGAAAATATGGCCATCAATATTTCCTCCCGATTGGAAACATTAGGTTTTGAAACAATGAGGGACGCATATGGAAACCTAGTTGCGTCGGACGGACGGCCAGATCCAATCCTCCTTTCAGCCCATTTGGACACAGTAGAACCAGGAAGGGGAATAAAACCATCTATAGAAGGCGACAGGATTGTGTCAGATGGAACCACTATTTTGGGAGGAGATTGTAAGGCTGGAGTATCGGCCATTCTTGAAGCCTTAGAATCGATTATAGAAGACGGGGTTGAATATCATCCAGTAGAACTTGCCTTTACAAGAGAGGAAGAAATAGGACTGGTAGGGGCTCGCAACCTAGACTTCAATTTAATAACTGCCAAAGAAGCGATCGTATTTGATGGAGAGGGACCGGTAAACCAAATAACCGCATCAAGTCCAACCTATGTAGGATTTGATATAGAAATCACCGGCAGAGCTGCTCACGCAGGAGTAGAGCCGGAAAAAGGTCTTTCTTCGATTAAAATAGCCTCAGAAATTATCACACGGCTGCCACAGGGGAGATTGGATGAAAATACAACAATGAATGTGGGAACTATTGAAGGTGGGACGGTCAGGAATGCGGTACCCGAGACAACTACAATTCGCGGTGAATTTCGTAGTACAAGTATAGAAAACTTAGATGGATTAAGAGTCCAAATAACAGACGTCGTAAAAGAAGTAGAAAAACTATTCCCTGAAGCGACAATAGATAACCATTTACACGTAGAGTTTGAAACTTATACCTTGACGGACGATGATCCAGCCACAATGAGAGTCAAGGAAACCTTAAAAGGCCTTGGATTAGAACCAAGCATGAAACCATCGGGAGGCGGAACAGACGGTAACGTATTTAGGCTGAATGGAATTAGCTCAGTGGTAGTGGGTATGGCAGACCACGGCATGCATACAGTGCGAGAGTACGTAACAATCCCTGATTTGGTAGACGCGGCGCATCTTTGTGAAGCTCTTTTGAGAACTAAATAATATGTTTGGGTCCTATGTATGAAAATAGAATTAGCATATGGCAAAAGAGGTCTAACTATTGATCTGCCCGGTGATCAAACTTCAATAATTGAACCTCAATTTATACCGGGATTGCCAGACGAACTAGGGGCTATAAGAGCAGCACTACGAAATCCCATTGGAACCCTCCCTCTCCGGAAATCCATAGAACCCGGACAAAATATAGGAATAAGTGTTTGTGACATAACCCGGCCTATGCCCAGCAAAATAATTTTGCCTGTTATTTTAAATGAGCTAAAACATATCCATCCATCAAACATTACCATCTTTATTGCAACAGGAACTCACCGTAAAAACACTCATTCCGAATTATTATCCATGTTAGGCGAACAACCCATGGGCGGTGGCTATAATATTGTAAATCACGACGCTTTCAATCGAGATAACCTAACGGAGATAGGAGTCACTAAAAAAAATATTCCAATACTTCTAAACTCTGATTGGATAAAAAAGGATTTCAAGATTACCACTGGATTTGTGGAACCTCATTTTTTTGCTGGATTCAGCGGTGGGCCAAAAATGATTGCCCCGGGATTGGCTGGGTTTGAAACCATTATGAAGCTTCACGATTCAGACATGATTAGCAACCCCAATTCAAAATGGGGAATAACCCACGGAAACCCTATACACGATTCCATAAGAGAAATTGCCACGCTGTTCCCTTCAGATTTCACTTTAGATGTCACTATCAATAAACATCGTAAAATAACGAGTGTTTACGCTGGGGAAATGTTTCAGGTTCATAAGGCGGCATGTGAATTCGCTCATTTCACCGCCATGAGAGAGGTCCCTGAACCATTTGACATAGTTGTCACCACCAACAGTGGATACCCTTTAGATATGAACTTATACCAGGCTGTGAAAGGGATGTCTGCTGCCCACCAAATTGTAAAAAAAGATGGGAGCATTATATGCGCTGCTGAGTGCTCAGATGGCATACCAAATCACGGTTCTTATGGTGAAATACTCAAATCACAAGCATCACCACAATCACTTATTGATATGATTGAATCCTCAGATTATCAGAAACATGATCAATGGCAGGTTCAAATACAGGCCTCAATACAAATGGAAAATGATGTGTATTTAAAGTCAGATAACCTATCTATAGACCAGATTGTTGGGGCTCACCTTCTCCCAGTAGATGATGTTTCAATGAAGGTGTCTGAACTACTTTCTCAAAAGTATCCAAACGGAACGGTGTGTGTGCTACCTGAGGGGCCTCAGACTATCCCCTTTCTGAGTGGAGTAGGTAGGGGCGCACCATATAAATAGATCCGGCCCTACTACCCGTTAAAACCATCTACAACATTCAGTCTGTCTCAAAGTAATTCTACTACGGCCCCAGCTTCTTCAAGTTCTTTCTTTAGGTTATCCGCTTCTTCCTTACCAACCGCTTCCTTGACCGCAACAGGAGCACTTTCTACGAGGTCTTTTGCTTCCTTTAACCCTAGTGAGGTAGCAGCTCTCACTGCCTTGATGACGTTAATTTTATTTTCGCCAATCTCTTTGAGGTTAATAGTGAATGCGTCTTTTTCCTCTTCAGCAGCCTCTCCGGAATCCCCAGAGGTTGTAGGTGCGACGGCAACCGCCACAGGTGCAGCCGCGGCAGCACTAACCCCAAACTCCTCTTCAAGATCTTTGACCAATCCAGCCAGCTCTATAACAGGTAATTCCTTTATAGCCTCTAGAATTTCATCTTTAGATAAAGCCATAACTAATACTCTCCTAACTATTTATTAATTTACGTTTCTTCCTAGGAAATCTGTTGAACACGACTGTTCAGCACATTTACCAAACCACTAGATGGGAAATTCAGGGACCTAGCCAACCTAACTAGCGGGTTATTCAACACATGAACTAATCCGGCCAATTGTCCATGCAATTGCCCAACCAACTTCGCCGCTAATTCTTCTTTACCAGGTAAAGCGGCCAGCTCTTTCAGCTGATCCGAGGAAAGAGTCTGATCGCCAATCAAAGCATTCCTTATTTTTAATTCTACTCCTGAATCTTGGACATATTTAGTGATTACCTTGGCAGGAATTTGCTCATCTCCATAGCCAAAGGCTATTGCCGTCGTGCCATCGATGAGATCTTTAATAGCCGGCATTTCAGCCTGATCTGCAGCGATTTTAAATAGGGTGTTTTTAACAACTTTGTACTTGATTCCGTTCTCTCTTAAAGTTGTTCTAAATTCACTCATCTCCGATACATTCAATCCCGAATAATCAGTCGATATGGCTATCGTGCAGCCCTTCATAGCTTCCATAAGTGAATCTACATCTTGTGCCTTTCTGTCAGTAGGCATATCTATCTCCGAAAAATTTAGTTAAAACTTCAACTAGCAAAAAAAAACCCGGCCACAGCCGGGTCGATTAAATCAGCAAATTTGCTAACAGCCCGCCTGTGCAGGCTAATTTTTAATCTGAATATCAGAGCCCGCAGTCTATGGCAATGAAGTCATTCTACTCTAAGAGACATAATCCCCGCAATATCTATGGGAACACTAGGTCCCATTGTTGAGGTTAAAAAGGCGGACCTTAAAAACTGTCCTTTTACTCCAGACGGCCGGCCACGAAGTATAGTATCAACCAAGGTAGTTAGGTTTTCCATCAACTGATCTTCATCAAAACTAGCTTTCCCAATCGGTGCATGAATCAAGGCGCTTTTGTCCAATCTAAACTCAACCCGGCCTTTCTTTGCCTCTCCTATTGCCCTAGGTATGTCTTCTGCCGAAACTACTGTCCCTGTTCTAGGGTTAGGCATCAGGCCCCTGCGCCCAAGAATTCTGCCTAACTTACTTATCTTTCCCATCATATCGGGTGTGGCAATGGATACATCAAAGTCAAGCCAACCATTCTCTATCTCGGCTATAACATCGTCATTACCGACATGATCTGCACCGGCCTGTTTTGCACTCTCTATCGTATCTCCTTGGCAAAAAACCAAAGTGCGAATTTCCTTACCAACACCGTGTGGAAGCAAAGCTATTCCTCTAACCATCTGCTCAGCATGCCTGGGGTCCGCACCCGTCCTTAAATGCAATTCCACAGTCTCATCAAATTTGGCGGTGGCATTTCTTTTTGTAATAGAAACAGCCTCTTTGGGATCATATGGCGATTCCGAATCAATCTCCGCTATTGCCGTATCATATCTTTTACCGCGCTTGGACATAATGAATTCCTTATACTGGGCTACATTAGAATCAGATTATTCGACGACTATCCCCATACTTCGGGCAGTCCCCTCAATAATTTTCATGGCTCCTTCTACATCCGCTGCATTGAGATCTTTTATCTTGGTCTCGGCAATTTCTTTAACTTTGCTGCGAGGTATAGTGGCCACTTTCTCTGCTAAAGGATTACTACTGCCTTTTGGAATTCCTGCCGCTTTTCTCAATAAGTCTGAGGCTGGTGGACTTTTGACTATGAAACTAAAGGATCTGTCCTCAAAAACCGTAATCTCGACAGGCACTATAGCACCCGCCATAGAAGCAGTTTTCTCGTTGTACTCCTTTACAAATCCCATGATATTGACCCCGTGCTGTCCTAGTGCAGGGCCTACCGGGGGAGCTGGAGTAGCTTTGCCAGCTTCGATTTGCAGTTTTATCAATCCTATTACTTTTTTAGCCAATGGAGAAATTTATCCTTATTAAGTTTTTTCCACTTGCAGAAAATCGAGTTCAACAGGTGTCTCCCTGCCAAAAAACGATACTAGTACCTTTATTTTCAATCTATCGGGATATACTTCGTCAACAACTCCCATAAAGTCTATAAACGGACCTTCAGTAACCCGGATAGTCTGCCCACTAGCAAAGCCCACTTTAATTCTGGGCTCATCTGACCGTATTTGATTAAGTATATGGTCGACCTCTTCTTGTTCTAATGGAACAGGCTTTGGTCGGTTATCACTTTCGTCCTCAGCTGATACAAATCCTGTTACTCCCGGAGTATTTCTGACCACAAACCAACTATCGTCATCCATCTCCATTTGAACAAGAATATACCCTGGGAATATCTTCTTCAAATTAGTTTTTTTCTGGCCATCCTTATATTCCATCTCCTCTTCTGTAGGGACAATAACCTGAAAAATCTTGTCTTTAACATCCATAGTCAGGATACGCTGCTCAAGATTTTTTTTCACTCGATCTTCCTGACCAGAATAGGCATGTATTATGTACCAGCGTCTGTTTTCTGTTTGTTCCTCAATCATTGGTAATCACCATCCACCATCTACAAAATAGTGTCAAAAACCCAGCCAAACACTAGGTCAGCCACTCCGAGAACAACTCCCAAAATTGCGGCAACAACCAACACCATGAGGGTCAATCTGAAAGTTTCATTGGTCGTTGGCCAAGTTACTCTACGCAGTTCTCCAATAACTTCTCCGAAAAATCGGAAATTTATTGATCTTCTAGTAGTAGTCCTACCAAATCTTTGTTGCAATTTATCTGACTTCCCTATGAAGTGTATGAGCTCTACATCTCGGACAATATTTTTTTAATTCCATCCTTTGGGGATCATTTCTTCGGCTCTTATTGGAATTGTAAGTTCTTTGCCTGCAGTCAGTACAGCCAAAAGTGATAAGTATTCGATTTTCCCCTCTACGGGCCATATATATTTCCTACGTTCCTACAAAAAAGAACCAGATCAGATTAAATAATCGGATCTGGCTAGATCTAACATTATTTTACTCAAGAACTTTAGTTATTACTCCAGACCCGACCGTTCTTCCTCCCTCTCTCACCGCAAACCTTAGTTGTTCGTCCAATGCGACAGGAGTAATTAACTTAACCTTCATCTCCACGTTATCGCCAGGCATAATCATTTCAACTCCGTCGGGGAGCTGGATTTCACCAGTAACATCTGTCGTTCGGATATAAAATTGAGGCTTATATCCATTGAAGAATGGGGTATGTCTACCGCCTTCATCCTTACTAAGTACATATACTTGAGCCTCGTATTCAGTGTGAGGCTCTATACTACCTGGGTCGCACAGTACCTGACCCCTTTCTACATCTTCTCTATCGACTCCTCTCAACAACACTCCAACTGCATCCCCAGGCTCTCCTGACTCGAGGGTTTTATGAAACATTTCAACCCCAGTGACGATAGTAGTATATGTGTCTTTGAGACCAACCACTTCTATTTCCTGTCCGACATTGACGATACCTTTTTCAACCCTGCCGGTCACCACAGTACCTCGTCCCTTAATACCAAACACGTCCTCGACGGGCATTAGAAAAGGCTGATCCTTAGGCCTATTCGGAACTGGGATGTAATCATCGACTGCGTCCATCAATTCCCATACAGCCTTCCCCCACTCACTATCTTTACCTTTGTCTTCAGCTTCAAGTGCGTTTAAAGCACTTAGCCTAATGAAAGGAATATCATCTCCTGGAAATCCATATTCTGAAAGTAATTCTCTCATTTCTAATTCCACCAGCTCCAACAATTCTTCATCATCCATCATATCGACCTTGTTAAGAGCCACAACTATTCGAGGCACCTCAACCTGTCTAGCCAGTAGAATGTGTTCCCTTGTCTGAGGCATAGGACCATCAGGAGCACTAACAACGAGAATAGCACCATCCATCTGGGCAGCGCCCGTTATCATATTTTTGATATAGTCAGCGTGCCCTGGGCAATCCACGTGAGCGTAATGCCTGGTAGCAGTCTCATATTCCACGTGGGTGATAGCAATGGTAACACCACGTTCCTTTTCCTCAGGAGCATTATCAATCGTATCGAATGCCCTAAAATCCGCCAACCCTTCAGAAGCCAATACTGAAGATATAGCTGCCGTTAGAGTTGTTTTGCCATGGTCAACGTGACCAATGGTACCTACGTTTAAGTGAGGCTTTGTTCTGTCGAAAACCTGCTTAGCCAATTCTATTTCCTCCGAATCTCTGGAGCCCACAAGCAGATTTGAACTGCTGACCTCGTTCTTACCAAGAACGCGCTCTTCCACTGAGCTATGCGGGCCTATTTTTCTTTTATTTACCTATTCTTACTTATCGTATGGTGGAGGGTGTAGGATTCGAACCTACGTAGCCCTTCCGGGCGCCAGATTTACAGTCTGGTGGATTTAACCACTCTCCCAACCCTCCAGATAAACCGCATTTCAGTTTAGCATAGGAACATTGGTTGGACTGTCAAATCAGCGTCCCGTTTAGGCCAATAGCGCACACCATACAAGTCGAATCAAGAAATTGTACTAGCTTAATAAACAAATGGTCAACATAATCAAGTCGGATGTAGGGCCAGTTTTCGTCATAGATTTTGAAGGTATATATCTTCCGCTTCCCTCTTCACCAAAAAAAACACTTGATTGAAAGGAATTGAATCATCAGAGGCTAATTTCTTACAATCTTCATACTCAGGTGCTACCGCAACTACTAATCCGTTTTTCTTCTTTAATTTGATTCTCACATTCCCAAGAGACGATTCAAAACTTTCAATTTTTCTCTCTGCCTCAATTCTCTCAACTGATCTCACTCGTATTCCTAGTGTGGAAGTTTCAAGCATAATGAAATCAGCGATCCTTTCTTTCATGCTTTCGTCTATCAAAGATGATAATAAAATCCCTGGGCGATTCTTTTTCATTTGTATGGGGGTAAACCACACATCTCTTGCACCTAATTCAAAAAGTTTTTCTTGAACGTATCCTAGTGTCTCCCCAGTGGTATCGTCTAGATTGGTCTCCAAAAGAATAATGTCAGCTTCGTCTTTAGAAGCTGACAGGTCACCTATCCAAAGAGATAGAACATTCGGGTATGATTCAGGATCTCGAGTCCCTAACCCATAGCCAATGGAATGTATATTCATTACTGGCTGTGAAAAATCAGCCAATGTCGCAAGTAATGCCATGCCGGTAGGGGTAACCATTTCGCCGGTGGGAGGCATATACGACGGTGGTGGGTAGCAGGGTATATTTTTTGAGGCCAACATATAGGCAGTAGCCGGAGCTGGTACCGGCAAAAGACCATGCTCCGTTCTAACGGTACCTGACCCTGTCGGTATTGGAGAGCTGTAAAGCTTCTCCACGGACAACATTTCTAATCCCAGCACAACACCGACGACATCTATGATCGTGTCTATAGTGCCTAATTCATGGAGATGAACTTTTCCCGGATCTTCACCATGTACAAAGCCTTCAGCTTCCCCAATCATATTGAATACTTCGCAGCATTTAGATTTAGAGGATTCCGATATCGGTGCTGCGTTGACTATATCTATAAAATCTGTCGGAGTTCTTTTCCCCGGGTCCGACCTATCTATATTTACATCTAAATGGGTCCCTTTCACACCTTGGCGGTCTTCCAACAAAGCCTCTAGTTGAAATCCTTCTATACCTACCGATGTCAGAGCCGACGACAATCCCATTACATCCAAACCCGAATCAACTAAGGAAGCCAACAACATATCCCCGCTGGCTCCACCTATTGCATTCACGTAGGCTACTTTCAAACAGGTCTCCCGGTTTCCAATTCAGGGTTATGTCGTGATCATACTGAGGAAGATGTTAATGAAGCCGGAGTCTCAGTCTTGATTATTATGGCGTTTTCATCCAAATCTACGATCGCTGTATCCGCGGGTCCTATCTCTCCAGCAAGTAAAGCATCCGACAATTTGTCTTCTACCGTGTCTTGAATCAATCTTCTCAGCGGTCTTGCCCCGAAAGTTGGATCATAACCTTCTTCAGCCAACCACTCTCGTGCGGCCTCAGTTACTTCAAGAGATATTCCCTTTTCGAGCAGGTTACTTGATACTTCCTTCATCAAAATAGTGACGATATCCTCCATATGTGACCTACTCAAAGCATGGAAGACAACGGTACCGTCGATTCTATTTAAAAATTCAGGCCTGAAAAAATGTTTAACTTCATCAAGAACATTATTTTTCATTCGCAAATAGGATTCTTCTTCACTCTGGGCCCCCTCTGTCCTTGCACTAAATCCAAGGGATCTATCCTGTCTGATTAAATCTGACCCAATATTGCTGGTCATCACGATTATAGTGTTTCTAAAATCTACCTTTCTGCCCTTGGCATCAGTTAAATGGCCATCATCAAAAATTTGTAACAGGATATTGAAAACCTCTGGATGAGCCTTCTCGATCTCGTCGAGCAGTATTACGCTGTACGACTTCCTTCTAACAGCTTCTGTTAGTTGTCCCCCCTCATCATACCCAATATAACCTGGGGGGGCTCCAACTAATCTAGCAACTGTGTGACGTTCCATGAACTCAGACATATCAAGTCGTATCATGGAATCTTCGCTGCCAAACATAAATTCAGCCAGTTTTTTAACTATATAAGTTTTTCCAACACCTGTAGGTCCCATAAATATGAAGGCCCCAGTTGGTCTTCTAGGGTTCTTCAAGCCAGATCGCGATCGCCTAACAGCCTTCGACATAATTTCTATGGCTTCTTCTTGGCCAATGACACTTTGGCGTAAAGCTTCTTCCATTTTAATGAGCCTTTCACTCTCCGCTGCAGCTAGCCTTGTAACCGGAATTCCGGTCCACATACTAACCACTTCCTCTATATTTTCTTCTTCAACTACTGGTTGTTGATCGCCTTTTTCTTCCTCCCACTCTTTTTTCATATTTTCCAGTTTTTCTGATAACGAAACTTCCCGATCTCTTAGTTCTGCAGCATGTTCGTATTCTCTACCAGAAATAGCATCATCTTTCTCTTTCCTGACGCTATCGAGCATCTGCGAGGCTTTTTTTACAGAACTGGGTGCCATGCTGTGGTGTATCCGTACTCTCGATGATGCTTCATCGATCAGATCTATCGCCTTATCTGGCAGGAACCTATCTGCAATGAATCTTGAGGCTAAGCTTGCTGCGGACTGGATCGCTGAATCTGATATCTCAAGCTGATGATGCTCTTCATATTTTTCTTTAATCCCACGAAGTATTTCAACAGTCTCATCTACACTCGGCTCTTCAACTCTCACGGGTTGAAATCGCCTTTCCAAAGCAGGATCTCTTTCAACGTACTTTCTGTAATCGTCCAATGTGGTCGCACCAATAGTCTGCATTTCACCTCTAGCTAAAGAGGGTTTGAGAATATTAGCGGCATCAACAGCTCCTTCCGCTGCCCCAGCCCCAACCATTGTGTGAATCTCGTCAATAAACAAGACGCAGTTACCTGCTTTCTTAATCTCTTCTATTACTTTCTTAAGTCTCTCTTCAAATTCGCCTCTATACTTTGTTCCTGCCACCAAGGAACCCATATCCAGAGTAACAAGACGTTTCCCTTGCAAAGTTCCGGGAACATCGTTTGAAGCAATTCGTTGGGCGAGAGCCTCCACTATTGCAGTCTTACCAACGCCTGGTTCCCCTATCAAAACTGGATTATTTTTCGTTCGCCTACTCAGTATTTGAGTCACACGCTCTATTTCTTTCTCCCTTCCCACAGTCGGATCTAGTTTCCCATCATTAGCTTTTTCAGTTAGATCCACTCCTAGCTGATCAAGGGTAGGCGTTTTTGTAGTTGTTTTGCCACCCGACCTCCCCTTAGATGACCTAGCTCCCTTGTTCAAAACAGAATTGGTTTCGCCCCTGACCTTATCCAGGGTCACCCCTAGGCTCTCCAACACCCCAGCGGCAACTCCTTCCCCTTCCCGCATCAAGCCTATTAGCAAATGTTCCGTTCCGATATAGTGATGATTCAATCGTCGTGCTTCATCAACTGCCAATTCGATTACTTTCTTGGCCCTAGGGGTCAAACCGATCTCGCCACTAGCCGCGGTATCTCCTTTCCCTATAATGAATTCAACCGCAGACCTAATTTTATTTAGCTCTATGCTCAGGCCTCCGAGAACTTTGGCTGCTGTTCCCTCGTTCTCCCTTACTAGTCCAAGAAGAATATGCTCAGTACCAATATAGTTATGGTTGAACCTCTGAGCTTCTTCCTGAGCCAACGACAAAACTCTGCGGGCCCTTTCTGAAAATTTCTCGAATCTACTTGCCATATATATCGGCTCCTACATAGCTATTCTTCTTTAGTATCTTGCGTAGGTTCTTCTACATTTTCCATTTCGTCTTCTAGTTCGATCTCAGCAACATCCGGTTCAGCAGTCTCAGCCTCCTCTTCTTCTAGTTCGATCTCAGCAACATCCGGTTCAGCAGTCTCAGCCTCCTCTTCTTCTAGTTCGATCTC